>Ga0099824_1002243_pt1 | contig 28209 bp, 22 predicted proteins | sample SiratrowhiteBW_FD_76837 | JGI IMG/M metagenome (GOLD analysis project Ga0099824, IMG submission 76837) | Root nodule microbial communities of legume samples collected from California, USA - Siratro white BW | ecosystem: Host-associated > Plants > Roots > Nodule | place: USA: California...
ATATAATAAATATATATATATATATATATATATATATATATATATATATATATATATATATATATATATATATATATATATATATATATATATATACACTAAATTCATATACAATAAAATGATTTAAATTTTACCATTTTTTTATTTCATAGCCGTTTCAATTTATTTCTAAACTGGATCTGTCTTAATCCTCCTAATTTTTCAAGTAGAAAATCATTTTATTGAATTGAGGATTTCATGTTGAAAAAATAACTGGCAAAAGATTTGGCGATTATTTCCGATTTTAGTTTAACCATGGTAGAAAGATCAAAATATAATTTAGCCTACAATGAAACGCATACTTATACGAGAGTAGATAAATTGTAGCATTTATTTAATTTGATATATATAATAAAAGGCCTCTGATCACAGATATTTCTACTCCTCCCCTTTTAATTTTTATTTTATTTTTTATATCGTGAATAAGCACTTTAAGACCATAGTTGGTGACTCTAAAAAAAATCAAAATAAAGTAAGGAATAATATCCATTATTTTTTAAATAATAATATCTATGATAAGACCCCAACACAAGAGACTAATATATGACTAGCATCGTCAGCTTGTTGACCATTTTCAACGTAGAAAGGCATGCATGCACAGTTGCTTACGTGGAGATGTCTCTTTCACGATTTGATTACTCAATATTAGACCAATAGATTTTTTATACTAAGTTATGTCTGAAAAATTAAAAAGATAAAATACATTAAATTTTCTACAATCTAAAATAATTTTATGTATCTTAACTTATAAATAAAATAAAATAGAAAAAAATTAATTCATTTTAGTTTTATGTATTTTTCTATGTTGAAACTTACTTTAATGTTTGATAAGCTCATTTTTATTACATTATGAATAGATAAGGACCAACGATGCATATTGGGAAAAACATTCATAAAAGGGATTCCACCCACAATATATTGTTTGCACATTATGTTAGTTATATATACATATATATATTACTGTCCATGTCATATTTCTATTTCCCCTTTTCCTTTATAACTACTACCCATTGCTTAGTGAATCAATCAAACGTGATATGTCTTTGTTCAACCTTTTAATAACGTGCAACCATTATTTTCTTCCGTTCACTTCATAATGAATGCATGAAATAGATTCTTTTTATTAATTATATGTCTATAGTTACAAGAAATTATATATTTCAACGCTTTTTGTGCCAACTTTTTTTTGGATGGATACGAGTCTTTTCCGATTGTTATGGAATATTTTTATCCAAACCAGTTCACTTTAATCGTTTTAATTGGATAGAATTTTTCTTAGTTTTGACTCTAACGTGAACTAAATCTTAAATTCTAAACTAATTTGATTATAATGGATGGTTCCGAATTAGATAATCAAATTTCTTATTAAATAATAAAAAATATAATAAAAATTGAATAAAATAGAAATTTAATCGTGAAGTATAAAGTGCGTGAATTGGGTACATAATTGTAAATAAAAAAATTAAATGTACTACACGAGAGTTCTATTCTATAAAGGTTAATAAAATATAGAAAATATAAAGATATTATATCGTCAGACAATTCAAGCACTCAAAATCAAAATTTGATATCCTAACCAAAATCACAGAATACGAGTTTTTGAGTTTGTATTGATTCAAATTCAGTTAATGAATTAACCCATGTTGTAGCTACTCCTACAATTTTCTTTTTTCTACTTTTTATTTTTATTAAAATTGGATTACTTCTTTTACTTGTCCACTATCCCTGGAGTGGAAACTCTTCTAGTTGCAAGTATAGAGACCCCAAATATTTGTTGTAGGGTTTCTATATGTGTCACTGAAAAGGGACAAGAATAATTAATAGATATTAAAAGAAAAGAAGAACTTTTTAAGAAGCTGAAAAGAATCAATGAATAAATGAATTGAATTTGCTTCATATGGACCACAATAATGCAGCACATTAGTGATGTTGTATTCATTTTCCACATGAAGATAGAATATCACTGTTACGTATGGGGAATCTGCCTCCTATTTGCATTGTTGTTTATATGGAATGGGACTCCTATTCGCATTCTTCGTATTCTTCACATTTTCCATTTTGGTTTTTTCTTTTTTTCTTTTCTCTGATTTGATAATTTTATCCATGGTTCTGCTTTTCTCTATGTTTTGCCGTCTGATCTTAAATGTTGAGCTATGTAATGGGCATCACCTTTAGAATATACTGTATGATTACATTCCCCTTTTCTCTCCGACTAATAATTGTGTTAATTTTAATTACTGAAATCAAAATATCGTATTTTAAAATTTATTAGATTTGATTAGTATTTAATTTAAAAATATAAGTTTTCGACTCATTATTTTTGTAATTTAACAACGTTTATAAAAACTACTAAAATACTTAAAGAGAAAAATTACCACCTTTTTATCACGTGAGATATTTGTATAAAGAATAAAATCCAACATATTTTTATTGGTTTTTATTCAATATAATTAAACAATACAACAAATTACAAATACACAAGACGATAATTTTTAAATAAATTATATGGAATATAAAGTCTTTTGTCTCTAAGATGAAACAACACATTTTTGTTTTCTTATTTCATCTAATAAGCAGATTTTTTCTTAAATGATACATATTCAATTTTTAAGCAATATTGTACTTAAATTTTTTATAAACTTATTCTATATTGTAGAGAATGTTCTCCATGTTTATCACGAAAGTCTTGCAAAAATATATGCTAGCATCATGGAACATGTGACTCAAGAAGGAGGTTAAATAAAGTTTGGACTCCTCTTACAAAGAACTAGACCAGTCTGTCTAACGAACAAGTGAAACAAACAACATAATAAATTTTATACTATTCACCTAAACTCATAGGCTATGTCCAGTTCTCCCGAATAAATAAACGAATCTTGGTTATACCTTCTTAATCTCCCTTGAGATTAAGACTTCTCCAAAGAAAAGAATTCTCTTAAAGATAACACAATTTAAATTCATTGGAAAATACTTCACAAAGTGAAGTGTTACCAAGGCTTATGCTCACCCATAAAAAACATTATAAGATCACTGCAAGATTGAAATAATTGTAGATTGCAATTGTGTTATTCATCTTCATCTTTAATAATATATATGGACTTGGATAGTGACCATTGCGGATTGGGAAATACATCACAAAGTGAAGAACTACCAAGACTTACGCGCATCCATAATGAACATTATAAGATCACTACAAGATTAAAAGAATTGCAGATTGCAATTGTGTTATTCATCTTCATCTTGAATCCTTTATATAGACTTAGACAATGACAATTGAAACTCTTCTTTGGTTAAGTCTTGGTCTTTGCTTGATCTTCAAAGAGAATCTTCATTTGTGCTTGGTTTATAAGCTTGATATAGAAAATTCTAATATGAATCTTCAAAGGCTTCTACCTCTTATTTTTTTTATAGAAACAATTCAAACTAGATTTACGTATATTATAATCAATCATAATTATACCTGAACATATAGATTTGTTTGTTTTTTAAGAGTATAATTTTTCAGCAGTTGTCGTAAAGCATTTGCAAACATATATAGAAATTGAAAATAATGTTTCAAGTATTTAATTTTTATCTAGAAAACATTTGATCATTATGACATGATTATTATTTAAGAACCAGATTATAAAAACAAGGCGTATTAGACTTTTTGTCACGAGACTTGCTAATACCACTGGATGGTCTTATGTTAGAATGTTAAAATAATGCATTCACATTCAAACAAGTAAATCACGTATGATGTTTGTTATCGTCAAAATTTATCGATGGTATACTAATATCAAACATTTAGTAGGGCTTTAGGAATATTAGACTGTCTAGGGTCACAACAGTCTCCCCCTTTTTTATGATGAAAAAAAATTAAGCACACAAACAATTAATTAGAGATATACTGATGACCTTCTATGTTGCACCACTTGCATATTCTTCTCCTTCATAGTAATTTGTTTGATTTCTTTTGTGCACAGAGACAAAAAGCTTTGCAAAAGCATGGAATAAAAGTGATGTAGTTCATGATTTTGTTTGGAGATGGAAGTTTGGTGGAATTTCTAAAGTGAGGTTGGCCCAACACCTATGAGGAGTATAAAATGCGTCTTGAAGAATACTACCCTAAAGAGAACCAAGATAAGTAGAAATGCACCAAAATGTGGGCAAAATTTCATTACTCGATTCAAGGGTAAAATTCATGTACATGTCACTCCTATTTATAGGAGATAAAGCTTGCAAGAGAAGTTTCTAACCATAAATAACCTAAACCTTATGCTAACTTGGAGAGCAAGCTTCTCAAAATCCTCTCAAATGAGAGATTAACGAGTGTCTCCTCTTTATTGGTGCAAATTATCTCCATTCAGGGAGTATCAAGTGGTAAAAATTCCATATGGGCGACTAACCCTAGCTTACCTTTAAACTAACTTGGCGTTCAATCTAGGGTTTATGACCTAATTGGTGTCTAAATTCTACTTAGGGCTAAGCTATTTCACCTAATCTATGTTTGGCCTAAGAGGAAGTCCCATGATACAAAAACCAAAATGAATTCATACACTACTCTATATAATTTTTACAGATAGAGGTGTTGTATTATTGATTATCTAAAAATATCTCGAGTGATCTCTTCAAGTTAAACTTGAGCCAAAAGACTGATTGGAGGCCCAAACAAGTCCAATTACGCCCAAACTCCTAGTAAGCTCTCAATTAAACCTGTAACTTTATGATCTCTTTATTCTTTACTAGAATATTTTGGATGGATTTCCATCATATGCACAACACAAAACATCTATTCAATGCAAATTATGTTTTTTGAATAAAGAAATAATAAAGTAAACACATGAACGTTGCAAAAAGCTTGGAAGAAAACAAAATTGAAGAATAAGAAAATAACAGACTAAAAGAATTAAACAATGAAATACTAGTTTTTGCCGATTCACACACAAAAATCATCATTGTTGTGTTGGTGGTGGTTGTGAAGACTGGTTATCATTTAAAAAGTAGGCCAAAGAATGTTGAGCTAATGAAGCAACTGTGCAAAGGAGCTCTAGAGTTGAGCAGGTGGAAGCCACTTAGTCAATCCTTTAAGCTTGACAGTTCTTCCATGGCCCTCAGCTACTCAAATATGGCTTCCCTTTCTTTGTATCATTCCATGGACATGACATGGAGAACATGTGAACAATAAGTCCTTGGTTGTTGGATCTTTGGAATAGTATAAGCTTCTGTTCCTCTATAACAACTTCAACATGTTAGTTAACAATCTTCTCTGCTTCCTTCCTTATAACGTCTTCTTTTATCATCTTCTTTTTAGCCAAACATGTAACCTCAGAGTGCCACTCCAACACAAGGAACACATTTTCCTTGAGCACACTAGCCTTTAGACGCCTAAGGGTAACAAGTTACCACTCACAAAGCATGGTTCCAAGGACCATGTCATTGAGTTTGGGAAATATGTTATGTATAATCTATTAGCATGTATACTCTTCAACCTTCGCATTCTATTATTGAATACGTAGTTGAAGGCATGGTGAATATACCATATGCTACTCTGTTGATTTGGATCCTTAAAACAAGGCATCTACCAAAAATTCTACAAGATAGATGCTAGAGTTGGTTAGGAGTTGATAAAAAAGGTTAGGTGCATAATCAAATAGCACACCTTCTTTGTGATCAATGTGAGGTAGATATAAATGGGTTTGTCCTTGGAGAAGTAGGAGGTTCCAAGCTGAATATGGAAGTCTTTCTGACACACTCTTTTGCAAATCTTGAATATTTTCACTATGAAAAACAAATCAAAACACAAGAAATGAATGTTGAATTGTGTTTTAAATTTTTTTGCAGATTTCTGCAAATACTATATGGTGATACACGATCATAGAATAGTATTTTTATACTTGACAGACAATTTCTCAAATATCTTCAAAAACTTAGTTTAAAAATATCATTCTTAAGTTAGCATAGATTTATAACAAACAATTTTATAAAGACAATATGGAAGGGAATACTCAAAGATTTTTGTATTGGTTCGTATGGTAGCACAAATTACGTCTAGTTCTCAATCAATGAATTAAGTTCCATTATGTAGACTAACGCTATAAGTCACAACACGAGTATTATTTTTGCTTCTAGTTAGTATTGACTAACCTGTCAAGTATTGTTTCGAGATGTAACTTCTCTTAGCTAACCTGTCAAGTATTTTCTAAACACTTAGTCACTTTTGACTAAAAACTTGAGTATTCTTTTGCATCACAACCACTCACAACTAACCTATTGAGTATGCCTTAACAAACATCCAATCCTGTATAAGATAAGGTTTGTATAAGAAGTGATCTAAAAGATAATAGATTTCACTCACTATAGACAAGAACATCTTTTGATGTATACAAGGTTTAAAACACTCTTCTAGTTTGCTAATGAACACAACAATGTTCTTACAAAGCTTTTTGGGAACAATGATATTTTAGTAGCATTTCAACATTTTAGTGAATCAAACACGTTGCTCTTGTTCTTGAAGGAAGGCTTTGTTTAGGCGTTGAAGAAAAAAAATCACTACAAATCCTTTTATGATTGTTGAGTAGCTTTAGCTCATATAAACGTCTTTCTTGTGTCTGAGTAGCTTGAATGTTTTCCTGACTAGACAATCTGCTAGATGAACTATTCATGCACTATGAAAAGAGTCTTAAGATCCATTCAACCCCAGAGCCAAATTGCCCCTATAGTTGTATGAGAGGTCATCTCTAGGGTTAGTTTTTAACATGATAAGAGGAAAGATCTTGGTAGACTCTATGGAGTTTAAAGGTCAAGCTATCAATCGTCCATCCATGTTTAAAGGTGAGAAGTATGAGACGTGAAAACTCAAGATGATTATTTTTCTTGAGTATAATTGCATTGATCTACTGGAAGTGATCGAGAATGACATTCCTTCCCTGTTTGATGATAATGGAAACTAGTTGCCTCATAATACCTGGATTGAAGATCAAAGATATCAATACCAGTTGAATGCCAAAGCTAGGCATATTTCGATATTTCTCTTTCTAAAGAGGAGATTTTTAAAGTCCATGCTATGAAAAGTGTGAAGAAGATGTGGGAGACCCTGACACTATCACACAAAGGATCAAAAGAGGTCAAGAGAAATAAATTGACTTTGGTTAAACGCCAATATGAGATGTTCACCATGGAAGATAATGTGACTGCTCAATCCATGATTGATAGGCTACAAACTATTCCTTATACTCCTAGATCTCTTGGAACCGCCATTAGCCAATATGAGATAAACTACTGATGAATAATTGGACGATCAATTTATCAATGGATTTTATTGACAAATCAAACTCGTTGATAATCACTGACAAATTTATAAATGGATAATTTACATTTGTCGGTAAATTGATCCGTCATTAAATTTATACTGTCAATTATCCATCAGTGAAATTTGTCGATAATTATTAATAGATCAAATCCTTCAGTGATATCCATTAATAAATTGACAACACAATTATCCATATGTAAATTTGTCGCTAATGATATTTTACCGACTAATATGAATCAGTCTGTAATTATTTGTTGATAAATATGAAAATTCTTGTAGTGAAAGAGTTATTATTTTGTATAAAAAAACTTTTTCTTAAAGTTTTCTTTTAGAGTTCTCAAGATCAATGTGTTATGTGAGAGGAATATGACTCAAGTTTTTCATAACCAAATTGATCTTGCTGTAATAAGGTGATATTGTTTTTTTTTTTTTTTTTTTTTTTTTTTTGTCTTGTGGTGTTTGACCTTGACTAGATAGGGTTTCTAGTTGTGGTTTTGTAATAAGGTGTTATAGTGAATAAATAACACTCTTGTAGGATTCAGGAGTAGTGTTCTTGGTGTATCTTGTACTTGTAAAAAATTGTTTTAGTGGTGGCTTGACTTGTTTAGATATGTGACTAAATGTAACTCTTGTTTAACAGTGAATCAATATAAAAATTGTTGTGATTTTCTTCCTTTTCTCTGGGATTGAATTCAACTTATTCTTGTTGTAACTATGTTTTTTAAATCTATTAAAACAAAACTCCATATTCACTTCATCAGTTAATTCAACAACTAATTCATTCTAATTCTTAATAAATTTTAAAAGAGATATTCAATTCAGTCCCTCTTGAACTCGACCTTATTAGTAAGAGGATATGCTATAAGAAAATAGTGCTTTTAGAAACGTTCTATCCCCATCAGACACAAGTGAAAAATCTCTAGATTTACTAATAAACAATTATTAGAAATCTCATGACAAAACAAGGATAGGATATAACCCTAAAAATGAAACTAAGTCTCATGCATCCTTTATCAGGCTATCTATAGGAACATCTTTCATTGAAGCCCTTGATAAGGATCCACAGAGAAAAGCTAACAAAAGAGGACCCAAATAAGTATTGGTACATGAAGAAAACAAGTTTAGGATGAGTTCAAAAGGGGGGATGAATTGAACTTTCAAAAATTTTCGCAAAAGATGGAAAGTAATTAAATGTAGAATGAAAGTTCTTTATCAAAATAACCAAAAGTTTGATTTTGAAGTGCACAGTAAAAAATCAATTAATTGAAACGCAAAAACAATTAATTGAAATTCGCTCACAGTTCAACAATCAGTAGAAATCAATAAGTTGAAACACGAAAGCAATAAATTGAATGAAGGAATCAATTGAATAAAAGAAACAATCAATTGAAAATCATTCATAGTGAAAAACAAGATAGATTCAATTAATTGAATTCAGAAAACAATTAATAAAACATAAACTCAATCAATTTCAAGAAACCACTCTAAACAGTAAAAGAAACTAAACTGAGAATGTTAAAATTTTAAGTTTTTTCAAAAATCAGAGTCAATTAATTGAAACAGAAAACCAATTAGTTGAAATTTCTTAAAGAAGCCAAAGTTTCAAAATATCAATCAATTGAGTAGAAGAAGTAATTAATTGAGAACTAAAAACTGGAGACTTTAGCATAAATCAATCAATTGCTCAAATACAACAATCAATTGCAGAGAACACAAAATAACATTTACAGTAGAAACAATTAATTGAAATCTGAAATCAATTAGTTGTTTTCACAGAACTGAAAAATGTTAGAAATGAAATTTTTACAATAGATAAAAAATAAAGTTCAGAGCCAGTATTTAATCACACATCAACAAACACAGATTCCAGAACCACAAAGTTATGTAAAACATATCGGTGTATAGTGCAGTACCAGAAAATCAATTAGTTGCAAGCAAAAAATAATTAATTGAAAATTTGATAGCAAGCTCAAAATGTAACATTTCTGAAGCGCGGTTCAAGAAAGGGTTAAAGAGAGCTCAAGAACACCAAGATTTATATTGGTTCACCCTTTCTCAACATCCAGTCTCCTTGCCAATAAGCAAATAATTTCACTAAAAGATCACCAAGATCAATCCAATTAATGTCAATTACACTTGCTCAAAGAAAGAAACCCACTGCACACAGCAGTATTCCACCTTTGTACCCCACAGAAGCCACGAAACAGTGTTGAACCCTACTGCACAATCTAAATTACAAACCCTATGCAATTTGAATCACAATTACAAATCACAAACCCTATGTAATTTGTAACCAAACCACTCAAAATACAAGAGTTATCAAATCACAAACACAAGTCTTCTCTTAGTTTGGGCACGATTTTCTCTCTTAGGATATCACAAATGATTTGCCAAAATGTTTCTTAGTTACTCAAAAACGTGCTCTGCCTTTATATAGGCAAACTATTTTAAACCAGTTAAAACAGCAAAAAAAAATCAATTGATTGTTTTTTACATTCAATCAATTGATTTTTCTGAAAAACAGAAAGATCAGTAAATTGATTTTCGAAAACAGCTAATTGATTTTTCTCTCAAAATAGGTTTTCAAAGTCTATCAAACTTCACTTAGTTCCATTTTATTATTTATCAAACAAAGTGAATTTATGGATCTTTCTTTAAGTGATATTATGCAACTCATGGTTTTGAACCAAAAATCACTCACACACAACCTAAGTTCTAGACTAAAACTCCCATCAAGGTCCATGATGGCTTCAAGCAATCTTTGATCCAAGTTAACTTCATCATATCACTTAGCAACCCTTGGTGCTAACACCTAAATTAAAGATAATTCCTCTTGCAAATGTGTTTAATCCAACAAAGAAGACCCCTGTCATGATATCTGGAAGTGACTCCTAACAAGATATGACAAAAGGAAGACATATATCCCAAAACCTCCAGATAATGAAAGGAGGAAAGATAATATTTAGAGGAGACCAACATCTGAGAGTCGTTAGTGTTGATAAGGTACGTTTGAAACCTTTTTTGTTCATTAATGATGTCTTGTTGGTAAACCATATGAGCACAACCTATTGAACATAAGTCAATTGTGTGATAATGGGTGTAGTGTGGTTTTTAACAAGGATCGTTGTATATTCATCAATAACAATAAGACCAAATTCTCCGTTTCCAATAGACAAGATAATCTTTAGAAAATTGATACGAAAGAGCTATTAGCTTAAAAGGTCTCTTACTATGGACGGTTAAACAAGATTATTGGCTTTAAGTACAGGAAGTGTGGCCATGCTAGCTTGAGGTTACTCTCAAAGCTACAAAAATATTACCTCGTAAGAGGACTTCCATTTATGCCATTCAAAGACAATCTCCTTTGCGAGTCATGTGTGAAGGGGAAGCAAGTCAAAAGCTCTTTCATGAGTAAAAAGATAGATATACACAAAGACCACTTGAACTGGTGTACTTGAACCTCTTTGGACCAACTATAATTGAGTTTATCAGTGACAAAAGGTATCATCTAGTCATTGTTGATGAGTATGCTAGATGTACATGGGTGAAATTACTTAACCACAAGGATGAGACTTTTAGAGTCTTCCGTAAGTTCTTTAAACATATCCAATATGAAAAAGGCCTATTAGTTGTTGCTATCCGAAGTGATTATAGGGGTGAATTTCAAAGCGAAAACTTTCTAGACCTTTATTAAAATCTTGGTATAAATAATAACTTTTCTACTCCTAGGACACCATAACAAAATGGTGTTATTGAGAGGAGGAATTGCTCAAACTATTAAACTCTAACTCCACTCTTACGTGCTTTTAGGCAAAAGTAGTTAATACAACCTGCTATTTACAAAACAGGATTTACATGAAACCCTATTTAAAAGAAGACTCCCTATGAATTGTGGAAGGATACAAAACCTAACATGTCTTATTTCCATCCTTTTGAAATACAATGTTTCATTCTAAACACAATGAAAAGTTTAGGAAACTTTGATTTTAGAAGCGATGAAGGAATCCTACTTGGTTATTCTAAAACATCTTAGGCTTATAGAGTGTATAACTCTAGAATGTCTGTGGTTGACAAAGCAATCCATGTATGATTCAATGACTTCAAGCATGATAAGAAATTATCAAAGTAAGATGATTCTTTTGGTTTTGATTTGTAGAAACTACAGGTCAATTTGTCAACACCAAATGATTAAGCAAGCATACCAGATAGTCTGTCCAACCCTCCAATCAGTCCAACAATATAAGTATACCCTCGTGAATTCTTCACTTAGTGAACTTATACCTTAATGAGCTTAAATTGTACTCTCTTTGAGAGTGTTCTCTTTTTCTTTGGAATTGTGTTCATTTTAAGAGTGTTTTCTTTTTCTTTGAAATTGTATTTTCTTTTTCTTTAAAATTGTGTTTTCTTTGAGAATGTTATTTTTTTATTTGAGAGTTTTTAATCTTAAGGGGAGATTGAGATGGATAACCGAGAGAGGTTTTTGTACTCGCCGTAACTTGGAGATGTTTGTATACTCAAGATAACTTGAAGAGGTTTGTGTACTAATTTATATCATTTCACAAACAAATTGAAACAGTTAAGTGTAGACCATCTAACATAGCGTTAGTCCGTTTAATGCAAAAAAAGATGAAAATATAGATAAGTTAAATTGACCCCGTGTCATCTTCTAATGCATCCAACTGCAAATCTAGTTAAATAGTGTTTGAGACTTAACTCTGCAAGCAAAAGAAGTTTGAAATAACAGTAAAATAAAGGGGGTTTGTGATTGTTTATGCCAAAATATAAAAGATGTAGAAAAACGTCAAATAGCAAGTTGACTCACAAGTTCATTCATCATTGAGTTCGTCATTGTTTATCTTAAGATTATCATTCTTTCAATTCTCACATAGAGTTAAACTTAATCAAACAAACATCAATCAAACTCAATATAACCTCAAAAGGTAGTGTCTACTTATATATTCAGTATCTTGTCTTTAAGTGTTTACTCATAAGATGTTTATAGTCTATCTCTATAATTAAGAAAATAAGAGATTGATTGGAATTAAGCAAACCAACCAAAAATTCCAATCAAATAAAAGAACTGAATTCTCAATATGCGTTAAAAAAAAATTCCTTAACAGAAACCAAAATTGAAAAATCGTCCGACATAATCTACTATATAAAATTTAAGAACAAAGAAAATAACAAGAGAGTCACTCATAAAGATTTAGTCTTCCATGCATAAGACAAAAACAAGAAAAATACATAGAAGAAATAAAACTAGATCTAGAATGTGTTGTGTGGTTGTCAAACTTTTCTTATTCTTTTTCTGAAGTCTTTATTTATAGACTTATCTTCTTTATGAATTTAAATTCACATTTTGTATTAGATGTTTATCTTTCAATCATTCCTAATATAATTTTTTTCCTTCTTTATTATATATTCCCTTGCAAAAATCTTCTTTTTAATTTTGTTATGGATTTGCATTCTTGTTTATCTTTTAAATATTTTGTTCCCAATTCTCGTTTCATATACATAAATTGGATTTTTGTTTAATTAAGCTCAACATAATCTATTGCAAAATATACTGTAAAAGATTTGAAAAAATTTATTCTAAATTAAATAAGGATTGTAGTGGATTATTTTTGTAAAATATTTAAACAATATTATTTCAGAAAATTTGATCGAATTTGGTCCTTGTTTCTTCCAAAAGCAACAGAATCACAGTTTTCATATCTTTCTTCTTGGGAGAAGTACACTCATGAAAATGCTTACAATCAAATGATGACGTGAGAAAACTCAAAACTTCTATGATGCAAGAATCATATGTGGCTACGAAGGATGTTTCCACTCAATAATGGAACCCATAGATTAATTTGTTTAACGATTGGATACTGCCAGAGACAACTTGAATCCACAGCTATAATTTTGAGTTTTGCCAGTTTGAGCACTAAATATTTTTCAAATAACTGGAGGGTTAATCACTGTTTACTTCTCTAGAAGGAGAAACAGTATAAGGAACTTTCACCGGCTAACTTTTGCCTAGATATTAATTCTTTTATTACTTTACTTTTCATAATTCCTACATATTAATTAACTAATGTTACATAGTCAGCTATTCATCACTTGCTAGTTGCTATTATCAGGGCAAGATAAAAAATCGAAAACGTTAATATGTTTGACCAGAGACAGTGGTTAAATGGTAGTAACACAAGCATAAACAAAAACTGTGGGTGATGTAAAACTACACTGTTGCTGAAGTGTGTTCTGACTCATTAGAATTGATCAAGTTGGTGATGAAGCAAGCGAGTCTAAGGGTATACTCTCCACTAATAATAGAGCTTTTCCTTTTAGTTGGTGGGTGGAACTTTACGTGAGAAATTGGATGGGGTGATCTAAATTAAAGGAAAACTTTAAACAGTGGTTTACGACACTTATCTACATGCTATGCGTAGTGGGTTTTAATTGTTTTGTCCTAATCATTAGTGGTGGTGTTATATAAGGAAGAGCATTTCATGCACATAATAGCAACTAACCCTGCCAACCCTTTTTAGCAAATATAGCAACGTTTGTGAAACAATGGAAGAAATATTTGGAGCCAAAGTTGGGAACATGGTGAATAAGTCCAAGCCATATGTGTTAACTGTGGGGTTGCAATTTGGGATGGCAGGGACATACCTCTTCACCATGGCAAGTCTCAACCATGGAATGAGTCGTTTCGTCTTCATTGTGTATCGCAATGCCATTGCTGCATTGGCTCTTGCTCCCTTTGCCTTGATATTTGAAAGGTGCTACTTAATCCCTTTTCTGTTCATTTATATTCTTCAATGTGTTATAAATGTGGAGTTACCTAGTTTAACTAACAATCTTATTGTATATTTTTTGCAGGAAAATTAGGCCAAAGATGACATGGACTGTCTTCATACAAATACTAGTACTTGGATTTCTTGAGTAATTACCCCAGACTTATCTCTTAGTGTACTCAATACATGTAACATGCTAGACAACTTGGAGAAACACTGGTTAATTTTTGACCTATTTGCTTAATTGACGTCACCACCTCAACTTCAGTTATGCTAATCACTTATAACTAATTTTTCTCAAAAATAGTACGTTATTTATTATTGTACTAGCCAATAGGTTATTCCTCTCTTTTTCCAACCTGCCCTTTATTCTCTGGCTTCCACTCTAGAAATTTTTTGTTAGAGTAATTGTTGAAGTTCGCATAAATATTCCACTTAACACGTTATTCATTGCTAGACAAAAAGATTGATGAAGGAACGGGTTTATTCAACCTATTATTTCCTCAATTATTAGAGATTGAGATTACAGAAATTAAAAAAAAAAAAATTGAAAAGGAATTTTTATAGAAAAACAAAAAAGAAAAAAGATCGCAAATTCCAGCTTTGTTGTTTACTGCTGTCTTTTCAAATAATGAAAGCAAATTCGAACACAGCATCAAATTAAGAATAATCATTTCATAAAGAAATCAAGAATAATAACCAAGAAGAAATATTAATCATGCACATGACTAAATTTAGTCAGGCACAAACTTTTTGTGCATGATGATAATTTGTTCCATATGTTTTATGTTGTAGGCCAGTGGTTGACCAAGGTTTCACTTTCTTGGGGATGCAATACACTTCTGCTTCCTTTGCGTCGGCTGTTATGAATGCCGTACCCTCTGTAACCTTTGTGCTTGCACTCATTCTCAGGTGAAGTATTTATTTCTCATTTCTAGTAACACTTCTAATGCTTTAAATTTCTTTCAAACATTATTTTTATTTGCTTATTTCAATGAAACAAATTTCTGTCTCAAGTTTTTAACTAATTATTATGTCTTGTGTGGTTCAGAACAAAGGTAACAAACAAACAATCTCTTCCTTCCACTGAAATTAATATACTATTTTGTGTTGTTTCAGGTTAGAGCGGGTAAAAATGAATGAACTACGTAGTCAAGCAAAAGTGCTGGGAACCATGGTGACTTTTGCTGGGGCTTTGTTAATGACACTATACAAAGGCCCTCAATTTGACCTATTTCATCACTCAAACAAAACTCACCAACAAGGTGGAAGCCACTCCTCTCAGAATAATCACTCTCACTGGGTCGCAGGAACTCTCTTCATTTGCCTAGGTTGTCTCGCTTGGTCTTCCTTCTACATATTGCAGGTGAACTTGGCTTTTATCTTAGTAACATTATTATATACACTATTTATTTACTCTTAATATGATTATACATTAGAAAATGTATATTTCTGTTTTGCTCTAATGTAAAAGAAAATGTAATTGTGTAGTCCATAACGGTGAAAAGGTACCCTGCGGAACTGTCACTGGCATCGTTGATATGTTTGGGTGGTGCATTGCAAAGTGCTGTGGTGGCTCTGATTGCAGATCACAACCCTCGTGCATGGGCTATCCGTTTTGATTACACCCTCTATGGCCCTCTATACACTGTTAGTTCCACCATTTGTATTTTTGTTAGAATTTTCACGTCAACTTTATACGTTATCTGATCAAATTTAACAAAGTTTTAAAGTATTGTTAAAAGCAAGTTTTTTTTATGTATTGGTAAAAGTATGTTTTCAAAGCAAACGTAGCTTGGACTTGTTTAATTTAATGACTTTTTTTAACGAAGCTTTTTCTTAAGAAATAATGTTTTACACAATTTTAAATAGTACATGTAATTGGGACCCTTTTTCCTTTTTCGTTTGCAGGGTTGCATTTACAAGTAACCACATCTTTGAACGTAAAGTATTGTTTATAAAAGAAACTAGTCATAGAATCCTGATAAACAAGTTTTCAATATTAATAAATTATTATTTCAAAAATAATATAAATAAATATATAGGTACATATGTACATGTCATAATAATTTCTTTTATACATACATACATCTAATAGTAATTGAAAGTACTAAGATAAAAAAAATTTAGAACCAATTTTGATTTTGTAGAAATTATTTTTATTTTTATTTTTTATAACTTATGGTACTATTTTATTTCTTAATTTTAAAATATTATAAAGATTATTAATTCCATCAAACCAAATATGTCCTTAATTTGTTGTTTGAACTTGGAATTAAGCACTAATGTTTGAAATCTTACCATTAGTTTCTATTCTATCAAAATTGCAGGGAATAATGAGTTTTTGTTTTTCCTTTTTTTTTTAATTATTATAGGGAATAATGAGTTCAGGAATAGCATATTATATACAAGGGTTGGTAATGCAAAGTAGAGGTCCAGTATTTGTGACATCCTTCAATCCTCTTTGCATGATCATTGTTACTGCTTTGGGCTCCCTTCTTCTTGGAGAACACCTCTACCTGGGAAGGTATTTTACTATTTTTTTCTTTGGGTCTGGCCCATACTTTTTGTTTTGCTCCATGTATTTCTTTAATCCAATTCTTTAATTGCTAAATTTATTATATAGTGCATTTCAACAAAGCACTTTCAATATTTATTTACCCAAAAATAAATAAATATATAAAATGCAAACAATTTATTTTAGAACATCCTCCAAAAGCATAAACCATACCCACATCAATTCAAGTGTTTTATCCTTTCACTCAAATTTTTTGTCTCCATTTTTCTGTTTCTCTTTTTTATAAAGTAATTGTCCCTTCAGAAAAAGAGAAAAAAAAAAAACAAGATTAAGTAATGGTCAATAGTACTTTTATAATAGAACTCTATCACCTTTTTATCTCATTTTTTTATCCACTGCTGAAGGTTATCAACACACAATTATCTAAATTGGCTAAAAACACATTTAATTGATTAATTTTGTGAACATCGATTTCAGCATCATTGGAGGCATCATTATCGCAGTGGGTCTTTACTCTGTGGTATGGGGTAAAGGTAAGGATTATGGTGACACGTCATCATCACCTGCAAGAACAAAAGAAACAGAAACAATGCAGCTCCCAGTTACCTCACCAAATAACAAATGATAGAGAGAGAAGAGAAAGTGTGTGCTGACATAGAAAACAAAAATGGCATAAGCTAGTTCCAGTGATTGAGTTATATTCAAGTCATATAGTGATTTGTGGTGCTTGTGTGGGCACTATATTTAGCCATGTTAAGTTCAAAGAGACACCACTTTGTTTAAGTTTTAAGATACTAATTGTTAGAAATGTTTTGCTATATGTCACCAAAAGTTTCAATTTGTGAGTTATAATGTGCAGTTCTACTCTCTTCTTTTCTCTATTTCGATAACCATTTTTTTTAAAGTGTGTTAAATTAAGTTAACTTGTACAAGTTTTCTCATATCAACATTTAATGATATGACTTTGATATTTTTGAAAAATTTATAATTTTAATCCTCCTTTTTTTCCTGTAATTTTATGCTTTTATTTTTTTAATTTATTTTTACATCATTTCCGTTCTTTAACTTTTAATTATGCGTGACTTTGTTTAATTTTTAATTGAATTATTCATGATTTTTTATTATTTTAGACATAAAAAAGTGAAATAAAGAAAAAATGCTTGACGTTTTTATAGGATTAAAAATAGTTGGACAACTTGTTATGAAATATAATCTGATATTAATTAAGATATTTTAGGAAATTAAAATTAAATCAAAAAAATTTAGGACCAGAATTACATAGTTGAGCAACTAAAATTGGGAATTTTGTAAAATATTGAGACTAAAATTACGATAAAATGTATTTTACTCAAAGGATTGTTTTTAATTTGTACACAAATCTCTTTAAATTTGTAAATGAATCAATTTATTTCCTTGTCTTAAAAGTCTTTACCAATAATTTTATGCAGTGGTGGCTGACTTATGTGCTTGTAGCATCTGCGGGTCTCCTTTATATATAGTATTTTGCTACGTAAAACATTTCTCCATAATTACGTAAATTGAATTTTATTCCTTTTTCCCCAACTAGTTCTGATCTGATCCATTATAAAAGATTATGGAATGCTAGATCTGATTTCCATTTGCAAGACATAGATCAAGAAAAACGCAATAATGCATCAACAATTGTTTTATTCCAACCTTCCCAAAGATAAAAAGGAACCATGTGATCGAATTGTCGCATTCACATTCTCCTTACGCATCACTTAAAATAAAAATACAATAAATTTTAAAAAAGGGCAATAATATATATATAGAAGATTGTTTTAATAATCTATTTGTCGTAATAATGAATATCAACAATTTTTCAAGTGCAGGCACCGTTGCAAGTCATTCCTTCTCAATTGTTTCGTAATTAATCTGAGTTCTATTCAGAACCTTACTTCTAACCGTTTATGATACGAAAATTTTTGTCTTTTTTTTTGGCCTAGCTGAACTTCTATTGCACAATTACTTGAATCACACATTAATTCGAAAACCATATTTCCTTTTGAATATGGGAGCAGAACTCAGTTCCTTTTACAATAAATAGAAATATGGAGCTATGTAGATGGTAGTGTCGTTAGTGATTCCTGGCTATGGTTGTTTTGTTTTTCTCTAATACACTCGGTGGCGTGGCTATCACGGTAAGGGCTGGTGCTACTACAAGTCATGAGTTGTCTCCACTGAAGATACTTGTAGGTTCATATTCGGTGATTGTATTGTGGATCCTTGTTCCTAAATAAAAGGATTGAAACATCCTTAATTCATTCTTATTTAAGTTATTTTTCGCCGTTAAAAAGATGATAAATAAAAAAAAACACATAGACAATAGTTTCAAATTTAAATAGATATTGTACCTACCCAGCTATGGTCCAGGTACACCCAAATCCTACACCCAAATCTACTTTAGGTCAACCTAACCACCCAACAATCAATAATTTGTTACACGGAACAGGATTAATTCTTGATTCTGAAACGGTACTATATCATTATGAGTAATTATATCCTTTTAAAGGGTCTTGAAGAATCTATAAGGGTGACAGAGACACACAGGAAGTATCATCTATTTCACTATTTTTTTACTCATATACTCAAAAACACCCTTTTGCATTCTTACTGACTTGAGTGTCGGAGAGTCTTCTGCAGGTAGACCCCATTTGGTTCAGCGCGGTGTATTGAGGACCGACAGCAGTTCGGGAGGACGCCTTATACTTGGGTCAGGTAAGAACATTTGGTGCCCACCGTGGGACCTGGTAAAACTCATCCCAGGACCACATGTTTTTCTTCTCTAACGACAGGAATGGACTCGACGATGATCGAAACCCTCCAAAGGGTTGTTCAGTAGAGTGTTGATGCTATGAAGGCAACACTACGAGAAAGTGAGGTCAAGGTCCAGAATGTTCTGCTGACTGCCCTCTAGGAGAGTGAAGCCAATGTATAGAACACTTTCCAGGCGGCAGACGACAGGATCGATGCCCAATTCCGTAACCAACAGAGGCACCATGATGAAGACATGCATGCCCTCTATGATCAGATGACCACCTACCAGCGAGGCAGACGACAACCATTCCAAGATCCCCATGTGGCCCCCTCTATGCAGTGGGAAGGTGAAACCCCCAAGGAGAGTTTGGAGAAAACATCCTGGAGCTAAGCACCGACTTCAGGTCAAATAGGAACTAGCGATCGGACTATTCGGTCTGAGCAAGCAGGCGGATCTAGGAGAATTTCAGAGGAGTGGGGAAGGACTCGTCACCGTCGCTCGCGAAATTATCACAGCATGCTGTTTGATGAGGTTCCACCGCCTCCACTAAGGTAAGATTTGAGGGAGCATATCGGCGGTTTTCACCCCTTTATCCCAGAGGTGATGAGGGTACGACTTCCCTCTAAGTGGCAGTGACCACACATGGACACCTACGACGGGACCTCCGATCCCGATGTTCACGTCAAGTCTTACATGACCCAAGCGAACCTCTTTTTCGCAGATGGCTGGGTTCATTGTCGGCTATTCCCTACGACACTCAAAGGACTGGCCTTGGACTGGTATTATTCTTCTGCTTGCTAATTTAGTTGACTTTGAAATATTGTGTGCCAGGTTCACGACTAGGTTTGCCAACATCAAGCCGGCGTTGGCGTCGTCGGCCTCCCTACACCACATCGTGCAAGGCGACAATGATTCACTAGGAAGTACATGGCCGCTTCACCAAGGCAACACTACTGATACCCAATCTTCACCCGGCTGTGACAAGAGACTCGCTCTTGGTCGGTCTGTGCAAATCCCCCGCCAAACATTGATAGCTTGAGGGCTTGGGCCGCCAGATACATGAGTATCGAAGAGAACGCCGAGGCCAAGAAACGGAAGTCTCAACCACAATTCGCAGGAGAAAGCCCCAGGTATCAGAAAAGGGTCAGGCCTGGCAAGTATGATTGTTATACTCCTCTGAATGCTACTCGGGAAACTGTCTTACAGGAAGCCTGCAACTTGGAGCTTATCCGTCTTCCTCGCCCGGGACGACCTCAACCAGGGGCAGACCCCACACTGAGGTGTAGCTACCACCAAAGCATCAGACATAGTACCAAAGAAAGCACTAAGGTACGGGATCTTATCGGAGAACTCGTTTAGTTGGGAGCCCTTGCCCGTTTGGTTTAAAGGGGCCAAGAACATAGGGAAGGTCCCCGAACCTTTGGAACCCGTGGAGGACGGGGTGGATGCTACCATGGTGGCAAAGGTCGTGGTCGAGGCAGAGACGGGCCCAAAGAGGACAGGGCGAGAGGACCGAGGGCCGAAACAGCGAGCGGGACCGCTCAACAGGATCCCAACGTCATCGCGGGTTCCACCAACATGGTGGAAATTCAATTTAGCGCAGTAGGAATCGGCCAACCCCATCCCAGCACCATTGAAGGACCAGAGAAGGAGCTCCAAATTCAATTCGGCACAGTCAGCACCATTGCAGGAGGTTTTGTAGGGGCGGCTCATCCAGCTCCTCTAGGAAAAGACATTTTAGGTGCATCAACTTGGTTACTTACCTACCGCCTCGCTCGCAACCACCCATCACTTTCTTTTCTCGATCAACGATCCCAAACATAACGATCCAATGATGGTGACTGCCACCATTGCCAACTGGAAGGTAGATAATATCTTAATTGACCAAGGCAGTTCAGCCGACGTACTGTACTGGTTAACTTTCCAGAAGCTTAATGTGCCCGAGACCGTGATCCAATCGTACACCGAACCCCTATTGGGGTTCGTAGGCCAGAGAGTCTACGTCAGAGGATTTGTGGATCTCCTAATAACCTTTGGCGTCGGATAGTCTTACAAGACCCTAACAATTTGATATATCCTCGTTGATGCGAACACATCCTACAATGTAATCATAGGACGACGCACGCTTAATGAACTTGGAGCAGTTGTATCCACACCCCATATGGCTATGAAATTCCTGCCCTGAATAAGAGTATTATCACAGTGCACAATAGTGTTACCTGCAAGGCTTGAGAATCAACCCTTATTCCCTAAAGACTACAGGAGAACAGGCAACCGAAACTAGGGAAATCCAGGCACCATTGGCCGAATATAATAATGTGGTGCCTACAACAAATCAGGAAAAAGGTCGAGTACGAAGCTCTAATTGTAGGGTTGAGACTGACAAAGGACTTGGGAGTCAAAAGCCTCAAGTGCCAAACCGATTTGCAGCTGGCTACGGGTCAAATGAACGGTGAATATCAAGCCAGAGAACCCCTACTTCATAAGTACAATCACATAGCCCGAAACCTAGTGCTCCAGTTTGAGGAAGTCAGCATTATACATGTACCACAGACTAATAATGACCGAGCAGACATTCTGTCCAAACTCGCTAGCACTAAGAAAACAGGGCAACAAAGAACACTGATTCACGAGGTCTTGAATACATCGAGTTGGCATCAAGACAACGTGTTAGAAGTCTAAATTGGAGAAACAAGTTGGATGACCCCCATATTAAACTTTCTGATCCATGACTCGTTGCTCGGGGACCAAGTAGAGGCAAAGAAGGTAAGGAGGCAGGCTGCCTCCTACACGGTTGTGGGCGGCGAGCTTTTTAAGAGAGAGTTCTCTTCTCCCTTGTTGAAGTGTTTGGATCGCATGCAGGCCGACTATGTCCTGTCCGAACTCCACAGAGGAATTTGTTGAATGTATTCAGGTGCGAGGTCCATGGCAATACGAGTCCTCAGAGCAGGATACTTCTGGCCGATGATCAAACAAGACGCACGGGTATATAGCGAGAAGTGCTTGGAATGTTAGAAATTCGATCCCGTTTTCAATGCCCCCACAAGAAATTCATCAAACCATCACGTCGTGGCGTTTTAGCAGGTGGGACATGGATATCTTGGGGCGCTTCCCGTTAGGAAAGGGATAGGTGAAGTTCCTCATAGTTGCCATTGACTATTTTACCAAATGGATAGAGGTTGAACTGGTTGCCACCATAACAGCTCGCCCGGTACAAAATTTCCTGTGAAAGAATGTCATTTGTCGACACGGATTGCCGCACAGTGTAGTAACCGACAACGACAGGCAGTTCATAGATAGCAATTTCGAGCAGTTCCTGAAGCAACTCGGGGTAAAACATCTTGTGTCAAGTGTGGAACATCCCCAAACTAATGGGCAGGCATAAGCGGCCAACAAGGTCATCCTGGGGGAGTTGAGGAAAAAGCTTGGTCGACTGAAGGGTCTATGGGCAGAGGAAATCTCGGGCATATTATGGGGTTACCATTGCACGCCCCAGTCCACAACGAAAGAGACTCCATACCAACTCACATACAGGGTTGATGCTATGACACTCGTTGAACTCGGGGAAACATCGTGGAGAAGAGCAAACTTCGATGAACAGGCCAATGATGATAACCTTTGAGTCGAGTTGGACTTGGTATAAGAGGTGCGTGAAGAAGCCATGGTTCGAGAAGAAGCAACAAAGCTTAGAGCAGCTCGGCGATATAACACCCAAGTACGTGAAAGGGCCTTCCAAAGAGGTGATTTGGTGTGGAGGAAAATTGGAGAAGCCCGTAGGGACAACAAGAAAGAGGGCAAACTAGCACCAAATTGGGATGGACCTTATAGAGTAATGGACACCTTCCATAATGAGGCATATAAGCTTGAAGAACTGGGTGGCAAACTCATACCCAGAATATGGAATGTCACCCACCTCAAAATGTATTGTAGTTAGAACTGGTATGCAGTACTCTTTCCTGGACTTGGATTTTTTCCCTAAGGAGGGTTTTGACAAGCAAGGTTTTAACAAGGCCCATAATCGGGATCACTAAAAGTTGCATCTTACTCATTCCTATATTCTTTACTTCACATTATTGATTGAGCAATAGCTTGAATCTGAAATACAATTGGGCGAACGTCCTAGCGACGTGCCAATTTGGAATCCAAAATACACTAAGGCGAACGTCCTAACGACGTGCCCAATTTTGACCGCGTTAGACGGCTTAAGACCGATTTTGTGTCGGGTTAATGTGTAAAAACCGTACCCAAAATGGCCAAGCTAAACTCTTAGGTTATGATAAGAAAAAATGTCAGGGCTAGGCAAGGTCCCTAAACCCTTTATCAAACAGGTTAGCACTCAAGTAACCTACCTAAAGCCAAACGAATACAAAATCACGTCCGCCAATACTCAAATATATATATATATATATATATTACAATGACAAGCGCAGGTTCATAAGGTTTGTACTCATCCTTTAGCAAGACAGAAAAAGAAATGATTAAGGTGTACAGTTATCCAGAAGAAGGGGATAAAACTCAAGGAGTAGGAGTTGACTCAAGAACCGGGTCCCCAACCGGTTTGTCGTCTTCGTCTTTGAGGAAACCGTTCTCATAAACCTCTACACAGGCTTTCTCCAACTGAAGTTTTCCAGCATCCTAGTCAGCCTGTCTTTTCAACATTTTGGCCTACAGCTCGACCATCCTGCTCTCTACCTCTTTTGCAATCCGCTCCGCCTGGGTCAGCTCGGCCTCCCGCCACTCACACAATCCTTGAAGATGTAGCAATTGAGTCTCCTTTTTAGCGAGGGCCGAATCTTTGTCAGCATTAACCTTTCAGAGGTCGAGTACTTCTTGTTCCAGACTTTCTTTGGTCTTCGCCAGCTGTTCCACCTTCTGCTTCAAGCCAGTCAACCGATCACAAAGGCCAACCTTCTCCTCCGCTGTACGTCAGTGGTATTGCATGAGAGCTAAGCACCTAGCCATCATGATACTGCCCGCTTCAAAACATCTGACTTCGCCGACCTTGGCCATCAACTCGCCATCATAATGATATACTTGACTCAGATCTTTTGCTTGTTGGTTGACATACCAGTTAAATTGGACGTCGGTTGTAGTCACGCTAAGGTGATCTAGCCTGACGGGAACCGAGGAAGTTGACGGGGCCCCTGGTAACCATAGCCGTCGGTGTTTGGACTGTGTTTGTTAGAGGCTGACCAAGATGAGGTGGTGAACTCGTGCCACCCTTGGAGGAACCTTCCAGGTTGATGAACTCAGGGGCCACGTCGACAACAGTTGTTCCCGAGACACCAGCGGCAACAGCAGCGGTAGGGTCGATAGGTTCGTGGATCTCAAGAGGAGGAGAGTTACGTCCACCAGCAACAAGGTTAAAAGGGTCGTGATCACTAGGTTCCTTCTGAACCGAGGAGGCGTCGCCCGACTCTGACGTCTCGCTTCCTTATCTCTTACTGGCATGGAGCTTAGCAACCAGGTCATGACGCTCACCAACCCGAGCTCGGAGCTTCCTTATATCATCCGTATTGCCCATGATCTTACAAAACGAAGTAAATAGTTAAGATGATGAGACCAGTTAAACCCACAGGTGCAAGGTCAATTGTACCTAAGAACAAAGTGCCGGGGTCCTCGACAAGAGGGAGATATAGAAGTGCCCTAGTGTGAAGGGGCCGAGGAAGTTGTCGGATGACATCGATGACTACCTTCTCCTCGACAGTAAGCTGATAATCGGGTGTGGCTTAAACTGGATAGGTCTCTGCCAGTACAAAGGGTGCCAAGGAGTAAAATGGGATTGAAAGAGAAGTCATCTTTTAGCATCTTCGAGACGGCAACAGAGCTTGAAGAATCGAGGTTTGAAGTGTTTTATATGACGAGCTGTAGAGGGTGAAAAGCAGACTACTATACTGGCGCTCAAAGATACCCAACCAATGAGCTTGCCAAACTTCATTTGGTAAAAATAGGTAAAGACACTTATGGAGGGCTCAAGCCCGAGTTAGTTACAAAGCAGCTCAAAGCATTTCACAAAGGCCCAGCTGTTTGGATGCAATTACTCGGGGCTATGTTCATCAGATTCAACATGCCTGCCTCAAAATCGGTAAGGGGGAACATGATGTTGTACTCCTTAAACAAATAATCATAGACGTATGTAAAGTCATAACTATCGGTGTCTGGCTTCATATATACACTCTCGCGAGCTCTACACGTCTTGACTACAGCATACTCGACAAATGAATCCTCGCACACAAGGTACATAGCCACGAATTGACCCACTTTATCCCTAGTGTTGTATATAGATGAATGCTTGTCTACATCACTATGCACCCAAGAATACCTAGGGTCGGTAATTGGAGGGTGTTGGGGAACTTTGCTAACCCTTTTTTAAGCATGTCGCAATCGGGTTCACAGCGGGGCGATAAAAAATTTTAATTTTAAAAATAACTATTTTGAGATTTGGAGTCATCACCACAGTTTATTATGGAAAACCATAGAAAAACCAAAAATAAAAATGTTTACGAACCAGATTCAAAGATTTGAGAGTTGGTTACGTGTAGGGAAGGTATTAGCATCCCACGACAGCCGTCCTAAGACGGTGTACCTTTAATCAAATTGATAGAAATAAGTGATGTTTTACAAAATGTCATTTTTTCCAAATAATAACAATAGTAATAAAGGCAAATAAAATAACAAAACAAACTAAAAATAAATAAACAAGAAAAATACTAATAAACATAATATAAATAAAAATGCTAATAAACATGATATAAATAAATAACGATTATACAAATAAAAATAACAAACAAAAACAAGACAAAATAAACATTTATTATTTTATTTTTTTGGACCCGACGAGAATTGACATTGGTCTTACGTATTTCTACAAAAGAAAATCAGCGTTTACGTAGTTCTAATTTTGAATTTGGTTTGTTATGATTGTTGGTATTTATTTTTTATTTATTTTTTTTTAAATTTTCATTTAATCTTGTTTTTAAAAGAAAGTTTTATATTTTTTTATTGTTTTAAATTTTTAGATTATTTAAACAATTTCATATTTTTATTTTTTCTAAAAAGTAAATATTTTTACTATTTTTGAAAATGTTTTATTTTTTAATTTTTTTAAAACTATTTTGAATCTAATATTTTTATTTTTGAAAGTTTATGTTTTTTTTTAAAAGTTGATTTATTTATTCTTTTTATTTTGGCAACTTTTTTATATATATTTTTAATTTCAAAATTTTGATATTTTATTAACTTTTGTGAAATATTTTATAGACTTTTTTGAAAATGATGTTTATTTATTTTTGGAAAACATTTATTATTTTTTATTAAATATTTGGAAATGTTTAATATATTTTTATCTTCACAAATTTACTTGATATAAAACATTATTTATTGATTTGGTAAGAAGAAAAAATAATAATAATATAAAAATGGTTTAGGGTCTCTTTTGAGTACTCTGATGTTCTTGCTTCATGATCTACTGAGATTTAGATATTTTTTTTTTATTTTGGGTCCTCTAAAACCATGTGAAACAGCAACCTCTAGGAAAAAATTAAACAACAAGACGTGCTTAGGGCAACATCTCTGATATATGAGACGTGCTTAGAACAACATCTTCGGTATAACAAAAATAAATTTATAATGCAAATTTATTTACTAACAACACAAAATACTAATATTCGTGATATTGAAATTTCAATAGGTCAAAACAAACAAAAAAAGGACAAACAAAATAAGAACAAACAAAACAACCATACGAGGCTGAGCGATCAAGACATACCAGTTGAAGACCAGCTTTAACAAAATTCACCTCTTTCTTCTAATTCAAGCCTCTGAATCTTCAGTAATTTTTTCGTGTATAATTCTAATGCTCTCGGAAAGAAACGTGTGTCTTCTTATTTTGGTTTTTTTTTTTTGCTTTTATAAAGTTTATTCAGACCCCTCAATTGCTCCACTCCATCAATTCAATGAATATGCCCCAATAATCTCCATGAATTTGCCCACTAATTTCAGTTTAATGCCTTGAGATAAAGCTGAAGAATAAATCAGAATCAATCAGAATTATTTGTAATTAAGCAGAATAACCACCCATTATTACCATTATTTGCAATTAAGAAGAATAATATTAATTAATATCATTATTTGCAATTAAGCAGAATAATCACCAATTATTATCAGATTCTCCCAATCACTCTTTTCAAATTTCTATTAATTATTTTTTTAATTTTAAATTAATTTTTGTGCATTAAAATGGGTGTCTGGAAAGGCAAATAGATTATTTAGTGGAGAGAGAAAGTGTGACGTGGCAACACTTTAATAAGAAGGAGTGCAAAATATCACTTTTACTTTCCTTTTTTAAGACACTTTTAATATACTAAACCTTAGCAAACTAATTTACTTTATTTTTTTCAAAATGAATCCTTTATTAATTTGGGCTTTATTCAAAGACAAATTATTTTCTGCCTGAACATCTTAATGGGTTTTATTCTTTTTTTATTGTTTTTTCGCAGTTTATTTAAAACAAACCCAACGTTTCTTTTTCTTATTTTTTTATTTATTTTTCTATACTTTCCATTTTTTATTTTATTAATTACTTATTTATTTAATTTTCCTATTTAATTTATTATTATTTTCCTTTTTCTATTTTACTTTGTTTTTTTTTTTTTCCTTTTTTTTTTTTTTTTTATTTTTTTTTTAAATTTTTTTTAAAATTAAAATTTTAACTTCTTTTTTTGTTTAAATTATAATTATATTTTTAAAATATTATTTATTAAAATTTATAAATAAATATAAAAAAAAAAAAAAAAAAGGA
>Ga0099824_1002245_pt1 | contig 28198 bp, 9 predicted proteins | sample SiratrowhiteBW_FD_76837 | JGI IMG/M metagenome (GOLD analysis project Ga0099824, IMG submission 76837) | Root nodule microbial communities of legume samples collected from California, USA - Siratro white BW | ecosystem: Host-associated > Plants > Roots > Nodule | place: USA: California...
AGATTCATTGTTAATATTTAATTTTTAAAGAAATTAAAAATAAAAAATAACAAATATGAATGAGTCAAAGAGTAGTAACCTCTCTTAACCTCTCTAAAACTGAACTACTGACATTTTAAAAAGGATATATCAATTAAAATAAGGAAAAAAAAGAGAGGAGATATATTAGTCAAAGGAAGCAAAAAAAAAAAGGAGGACACGGATCATTTTGGGGATTGAGAAAAAAAGAGAACGAGAGAGAATATTGAGAAGAGAGAAAAGAAGAAAGCACACTGAGAAAGAAAAGACTGGGCACCAGGTATGTTTTTTTCCTTTTTGCTTGTACATTCATTCATGGCATAAAATAAAAAAAAAGCACTCACAATTATTCCTATTTCATCAACATGCATCTCCATGAACGCATAATTCCACAAGGTTTTTGCATTATGTTTTTGCCCTGCATCTCCACTGTACATCCCACCATGAACCTCCAGCACCTTTCCATTCCATTCCAATAATCATCAACTAAACCACCTTCTGTGCCATGTTAACCCCACTTCCTAAATACACAAACCAAATATCACTCATTAAAAAAATGCAAGCTTCGAAACCCTTCAGTAAACCCTACAAACACCACATCTCGACGAAAACGCCTCTCACAAATACTCAAGAAAAGAACTACGTAACCCTGATTCTCTATCCTTGATAGAGATACGTAGGAGCGAGGTCAAATCCTTGTCGGGCCCCCTATTAAAAAAAATATATTTTTGTTTGTTGTTATTTGCATTCTATTTCTGTTTTTTTGGGAAAAATAAATATTCCTAAAAATCACACTCTTTTATTTTACTTGTTTAATTAAAGGTACTGCCTTAGGGCGGATGTTGTGGGGTGCTAGTACCTTCCCCACACGTAACCGACTCCCAGACTCTAAATCTGGTTTTGCAAACTTGTCTTATCTGACTTTTTTTGGTTTTCCATAGTTTTTCCTTTAATAAATTATGGTGGCGACTCCATTATTTTTTCAAAAAAGAAATTAAATTTTTGATCGCCCCGTCGTGATCCCGGTTGCGACATTCGCTTTGGGAGAAATATCATATTCTTCTAGTATTTGGACTTGAATTCTCTAAAATGAATAAGGATAAATAAAGTAATATCACGTGTTAATAATAAATGAAATGCAATTTCTTTTATTTCATGTTTTAACATTTACCTCTTCTTTTTTGGTTAATTTTTACATTACCATTAATCTATTTACCCAACAACATTTGATTTCTAACACTTTTAATAACTTGGGTATTAAATTTGGAATGTACAAAAATTATAAAATTCTAATATACACAACCTTAAACACAATGTTGCCAAAAGAACTTGACTAACAACACTACATACCAAGATGATGACTTTTTACAACTTCAAGTACTATTACATGTTGATCCAAATTTCATTCATGATTCTCTTATGGATGTTGATGGGGCGGAGAAGAAATAGATATAGAATTACTAAGTCAAACAAATATAGATAAAGCATATAAGGGGAAATATATGTAAAGTGAAGATAACACTCATAGTGATTTTGATGACACAAATACCTCTTCATGTATTGAAATTGATTATATACCTTCTTTAAATTATGTTTACATTAATTTAATTGTCATTTGCAATAATTGTAATGAATGAGAGGGAAGATAATTGACATAGGTTTGAGTCTTTTGATCATGATTACTTTATTTATTTAAAATTAATTTATCTACTTTGATTACTCTATTACATGTTATACCAAAGGGTAAAAGTGGTTGTCCTACACCACCAAATCGTCCTGGTCAAGTCAGGTGTTTGTGTTTATGACAAATCTTCACCCAACATTAACTGACCCTCTTCATCTTCTATTCTAACAACCATGGAGTCTACATATCATATCCATCAAGGACCCTCACTTCCTCCACTTCATGAAGAACATGTTGAGCATATGTAGGAGAATCACTCCTACTAACGTTTCTACATAGCCAACTAGGAATCAACATTCACTGATACAAAGGTGTTTAACATTAGAGTATGACTCTGTCGATGTAGTTGATCAAAGGCCATGACTTCATGCAGAAAAAAGAGAGTAAGTATATTTTAATTTATTTGTTATTGTTTAATATGTTCTTAGTTCTATATATCAATTTGACAATATATCTGAACATGGATTTATTTCACAAAATAGTCCTTCCGCTATAATGTCATGCATTATCAAACAAAAGTTTGATGAACCCAGTCCCACTTCGAAAAATGTTCGACTTAAGCTTTGAGATAGATGGTTTGGTGGTCGCTAAAATTGAAGAAATTTTCGTGACTAAATATCACAAACTTTTACATATAATTGTGGTTGTATTTATCTTTTTACTTTTATTTAAAATCATTGTTAAAAAAAACTTAAAAAATAGAAATTATTTTTGGAAAGAAATAGTTGTCAATTTTTTTCTAAAATATATTTTAATTTAAAAATTGATTCTCAAATTCATATCAAGAAATATATTACATTCTACTTTACAGTTTAATTTTAGTTTCATTAAATCACTTAAACATTACTTTTAAATTATAATATAATATATCGCTTTTTCATCCTATTGTATTAATTGTTTTATAATTTTTTATTTATAATATTGTTGAAAAATAACTTAAAAAATAAAAACTATTTATAAAATAAATTGAAAAAATAATTGTATAATAAGATACTAAGCACTAAATAAAATTATATTAATCTATATAGATTCCATGAAAAAATCAATAAATGAAAAAGACATATTTTTTTTGACCAAAAATATATTCAAGAAATATATAAAAGATAAGGAAAAATAAATATTGCACAATGATTTAATTCTTTAGATAGGAAATAATATATATTATCATGGTTGCATTTTGATATTTTTCATACTAATTAAGATCAAAAGTAAATATAAATTCACTCTCTTAATAAATATATTACTCTGTCTTGTCTTTTTTTAAGTACTGTTTAAGGTTGTTCTAGAAGAATTAAGAAATACAATATATATATATATATATATATATATATATATATATATATATATATATAACATCGAAAACCATTCAAACCTTGTACCAAGACTTTTGAAATCGAAAAAGTTGTAATTGAAACAAAAGTTTACATTATTGCCAAAGGAAGCTTCGTCTCATTATATGCCCATCCTTCACTTTCCTCACTTTCTTTTTATATTTTCCTCAAAGACTTTCAAGCTCTTCTAAAATATATTTGAAAAAATGGTAAAAATGTTTTACTATTTTTTCTTGTCAAACAAATAATCTAATATAAGAGACTACAAAGTCATATTTATAAATTCTACTATAAAAGATAAATTCTTAATAACAAAAGAGAGCAACTAAAACATTGTGAACATGAAGAAAACTTTATCTTTTTTCATGGATGAAATTTGTTGGTAAGGATAAAAGCATGAATGGAATTCGAGAAAAACACTTTAATGCTATAAATTCTCCTATTTTATCGATTGCACCCTATACATGTGAGTATCCTCAATTAGTAGAATATAGGATCACTTTTATATTTTTAATATTTTGGTGAATTTTTTTATTAGTTTTTTTTAATTATAGAGGTTTTTGATTGTTAATTTAAATAAAAGTTTTATGAGTCAGTAAATATTTGATTCTCTATTCAGTTATGAGAATTTTTAACATATTAGTATCTCTCACAAAATAATTAAATCCACTAATATGCATATTTCAGTTTATATTAACACTTTTTTTATATTAACAATATTCCTTTTAAGTCCAGAATGTCAATTTTATATATGAACTACCTATTCCGTCTAAAAGAATTTGTTAAATATTCACAATTTTTTTTTTATATTCACATATATCTGTATATACTTATTTTTTACTTTTAACCTTGTAACTTTTAATAATGATTAATGGATAGTGGATTTTATGATACTCATACTATTTATTAATAATCAAATAATTAAAATAATCATACTTATATCAACTAAAAATAATTACTTAATATTTTTTTATGTTTTATAAACACAAATTTTTGTTGTCATACTTAATTTTATATATTATCATTATTCATCAAAACGGTATAATGGACCAATCCTGTTCTGTTCTTATACTTCCATGTTTTAAACAAAATAAATATTCATTTATATAATTGAAATTCATTATATATAAGTACTTTTAAATATAATAATTAAATTATATACTTTTTCAAACATATAAATTATATTTAGATTTATGAAATAAAAATGTATATTATGATATAATATCTTTTTAAATATTGAAATGCAATTTAAAACTTAAATTTTTGAAATTGATAATATGAAAGATATATTAAAAAAAAACACCTAAAAGTATTCTCGTTGACCAAGAGTTCAAAAAGAAAAAAACCGTCTATTAAGAAATGACTTAAAATATTTTTGAGATATTTAGTATTTTAAATTATATATTCAGTGAGAGTGACCAGCAGGGTTAAGTCTATTATAGAAACTATTGTCCACCACAAAGCAGCGACAAATTAATGTTCAAATTTTGATTAAAAATGTTTATTTATTTAATCCATATTTAGATAAATTTCCGTGCACATTTAAATAAAATAAAAAACAACAAATTTTCCATAAACTAAAAATATAATTCAGATAAACGGTACAAAATTTCTTATAAACTATGTCAAGTATAAATTAATATTAATTTATGAAAAGAAACTTATTTATTAGTTTTGAAAATACTTATATAATCTAATTATTTCGGAAATTATACGAAAAAATTACTTTAGTTTAAAAATTTTACCTTCGTTTCTGTGTGAAAAAATATAATTTAAAAGAAATAAAATATAAATAATTTTGTAAGAATATTAAGTAAAGAGTTATATAATAATTACTTTTTGAATGGAAAGGTTATACATTAAAAATCACACATTGTTAAGCAGGCTATATAATTATAAAATTATTTTAATTTAACAAATAATAAAATATCAAGTTAGAAATTATATTTTGTATATAATGATATATGTTTGGGTATAGTTAATAGTATCATGTTAACTATCATTTCAACGGACTTGAGATCATACCGAAATCGTACATTTTGGGAAACAGGTACATAAAACCTTACCGTAAAGGTATAACGAGTGCCCTATATTTGCTTCTGCTATAGTTATCTAACCATCATTTGTGTCTTATGAGAAGCATCTCTGGAATAGCCGTAATGTATGAAGTTTCCTGAATGGTTTCATGTGGCTGTGTTTGAAGGTCGCCATTGTAAGTCTTAATAAACGGTTTATATTTGCTTGTTCTCCATGACACATTACTAGGGTCCTACTCACATCTCACAATTAGTCTTCTTCCTGGGACCAGACTCTATCGGTTACAATTGACCTAATTTCCCCTACTTTTGTGTGGTCTTCAAGACAAGAACAACAGCCACCAATTTGGAACATGCTAACTATTATAATTAATTATAATATGCACCTCCATTTATATTTTCAAAATATTAAAAACATCATAAATTTCTAATTACTTATATTTTAAGTTGTACAACCCAAAGTTTTAAAATTATATTTCAAATTTTGTATTCTAAATTTTATAATCTAAAATTATATTTTTCATATAAATTAAAAGAAAATCAACTTAATCCGACCAACAGTAACATATGACTAATACCAGATAACTTCACCTCCTACTAAGAACAAAAAGTTAAATACACTACCCAAATTTGCTGGCACTATGCCATTGTCACCACTGTCAAGCTACATCCCAACTCTACCTTCATCTCCATTTTGAGAAGAAGGGAAAAAGAGACAAAAAATCATTGGATTTGGTTAAAAACCTTTTTTGAAAAATTTGTTCCAAAGTACTTAGAAATATTGTTCTAAAAATTTTATTTTGAAAATCTTGGAACACAGTTCATATGTTCTGAAAAAGTTTGTTAAAGTTTTTCATATTTTTCAGAAAGTCTATACTAAAAAATTAGTTTTGGAAACCTATTCCACAATGCATCTTATACATTTTAGAAATTTTGTTCTAAAAATTCTGTTTCAAAAATTTTAGAAAGCTTCTTTCAGAACAGGTAATCTAGAAATTACCATTATGAAAAATAAAATAGTTAATTTAAAAATTTATAGGGTGCAATTATCATTATGGGATACAAGAAGTCAAATCCGACAAATAAATCAGAGCCCATTTTCATGCTATGACCCGTTGGGTGGGCCGAGCTGGATGGCCCATGTGACAGGTAAGTCAGTTTACCAGTGTACTATGGACTTTGGATTATTCTTGTGATTTTTTTAATAGAAAACATTTATTATATGATTTTAGATTTTTTTTAAATTAAAAAAACTCAAAACAATTCGTGGAACTTTTCGAAACTAAAAGCACAAAACCTGTCACAGTTGTATGTCCCCATATTTTGTTATACTGTTTTACTTTAAGTTAAAATTTAATATTTATATTATTTTTAAATAAAAAAACACACACACACACATATATATATATATATATATATATATATATATATATATATATATATATATATATATATATATATATATTCATTGTACAAGTTATGTCGTAATAAAAAAGTTTGATTATATAAAATGAAATATTTTTAACCACCTTAAAATCTAATTATAGTAAGATGTGGGTAATCAATTTTTTTCTTCTAAGCGAAAGTTTCTTTCTAATATATTTAAGTTTCTTTATTATTTTTTCCCTACGTTCTAGGTTTTTTTTCTGTTGTTTTCTTTTAATTTCTTTTATATGGGTTTGATCATTGGGAATATTTGATTGCAACTTAAAACTGTTATTAAAAATAAAATAAAAAGTTATTTATGTTCACCAAATAGATTCATTCTTGTTATATTACCAGTGGAAACATGATTTTTTTATATTTGCGCGTCTATATTTTATATAAAAAATTATATTTTTAAAAAAATTAAATACAAATAATTTTGTAAGGATGAATTGAGAATTTTTCTAGTTATTTAAATTTTTTTAATAGTATATATTTTATTAAATAATAAAATGATTTTAATTTAATAAAAAAAGTAGAATTGAGTAGTTAAAAATGAAAAAAAAAAATTTGTAGGCTATCGATTAAGTGATGCGAAAGCTATTTAAAAAAATGAAGGAAATGCTTAATGAAAATAGAAATATTCTTTGATATTAATTTCTGGTTTTCAAAATTACTTGTTTTTCCAAACTTGTTTTTTATTTCATAAATTACTTTATTTTTAATTTCAAACAAAATGAAACTAAGGAAAGGGTGACTCGAGTATCAGCGCGAGAATGGAAGCACACGCTCGCAGATGCAGATGAAGGCCATTTCGCCAAATTGCCAATTTTTGTATAAACATATTATATTTATTAGAAAAGTGAAGTTGTTTTAGTAAAAGTATATAAAAAGCATATATAAATTACTACTTTTAATCTACGCCTAAAAATATTAAACTGAAGATAATGAAGTACCAGTTTTAAGGAGTGACTGCATAGTCACTAAGAACACCAACAAATGGAACTCGTTTGGTAGGTGTAAACTGAGTGGTAGTTTCTCCATTTACAGTGCATTATATGTGCTAAAGTTTCCACCTCTTTGTTTTCTCTTAACCTTAGCTGTTGTATTTTCCTTGAAGGAAAAGTGAAGGTTTGTTTCAGTATGGTAACTATTTTATAACTAGGAGGGAGTTATTGTTATGTAATTAGGACGTGGTGTTTCCATCTATTGATTTATTTTTTTGTTATGTAATAATTTATGTATGCATATATGAATTTCATATAGAATCTTACTATTCGTGTTACAATAACCCGATTTATAATCTATAATTTGGCATCTAAATTTGAGTAAAATCTCAATTTTGGCCCACTTGATTAAATGTACACAACATTAATTTGAAAAGTAAGATTAGTTATGTATAAAATGGTGTTTGAATTATCCTTTGTGCCTGTATCTAAACTTGGTTTATCTTCCTTCTAGAAAACCATTATTTTCAATTGATTTGTCAAACATTGTGCTTAAATTGGTAATTGAGAATTCTTTTGGATAGTTTTTTTTTTTTTTTTTTTTTTTTTTTTAATTTTTTTTTTTTTTTTTTTTTTTTTTTTTTTTTTTTTTTTTTTTTTTTTTTTTTTAAATTCCTTTTGATAGTTGACAGCACTTGTGGTGTGACACTAAAAAGGCAGGGTTGATGTGAAGACAGTGAATGTAGGTGGGGCACAAATAGAAAAGGTCTCATAATAATTGTTTTTGAATGTATCCCTCTGTTGTGCTTTTTGCAAGTTTGACTCATGCATAAATGGTGGTCTTCATATGACTGGTCAATTTTCTCCTCCCTTAAGCTAAAACAAGATTCAGAGTCATCATGTTTTCAGGTTGAATGCATATTCCCTTGGATTCAAATGGATTTGGTTTTGAATTGATTGTGCTACCACTGTGATGTGTTTCATATTCTTTCATGGTGGTTGGGTATCTGAATTTACCTCAATTGGGTATCATTCAATCTAGTGCGGATCCTATGATTAGTTTATGAAAATAGAAAATTCAATGTTCATGCTTGGTGCTCACCACATGCTTGCCAAAATGTTTCACAAGGTGATGCAAATTTTTTTAAGTATAGTTCTAAATTGTTAATTAGTTACAACCTCTTTTTAAGAAAGTTCTACTTTAACCGGGAGAGTTTAATAAATTATTATTATTATTATTATTATTTATTATTATAAAAAGAAAAACAAAAAAATAACTGATTAGGGTTATTTAAGTTTAACTTGCTTTGATTTTTGTATAAGTCTTCCAAATTGACATATTTTATCTGGTGTCCCATCCTCAACCAACTTGGATTCCCCAATTTCATCAAACACCATGCTGATTTTATCCTCTCTCGTTTTCTGTACATGATATTATCTTTCTCGAGGATAACAAAATAAATACAAAATTGCATGACCAAGGATTTGGTTTGAAAGTTGTGCACATTTACTAATATGGTATATTATATAATTCACCTATAGTTACATATTTACAAAAACAAGAGCCTACAATTAGAATGGAAATTAACTTGTAGTTGCAGTATTGTCTTAATTTATCTTCATGTAACTGAAAATACAGATTGATCAAGTATGAAATATGAATAAGAGTAATATTTGATTTTTAAATCGCATGTTTCATTCTCATCTTAGATTATTAAAGTATTTTTTATTTGTTTAGTAATTTACTTTGAATTTTATATACTTATAATTTTTTTTATTGTTATTTGACATTAAATAAAAAAAATGTCTATTCTTTTAATATAAATTTTTAACAATATCATATTTATTTTTAATTTTAATTTTTATCATAATATTACTTCATAAATATTTAAATAGGTGTGAATACAGATACAAGTATATTCATTATCAAACGAAAACGAAAATATAGCACAAATTTTATATTCATTATATATTAATATGGATTTTTATTTTGAAAATAAAAACAAATATAGTTAAATTCACGCTTTACCAGTTTGGTTTTGATTCCTATATATTAGAGTAGCTTCCTCATGTTATTTCTTTGTTTCTCTACTAATTTGTTCTTATTAAAAAAATGAAAAAAAAAAATCATTATTTTTAACTTTGTAATTGAGGGTTCATTCATCACATTTTTATGTCCACCAATTCAATATTTGTAGATATGAGAATTCATTTATTTTATTCCATAAATTTATGTGTGTATGGTTGATATTTATTTTATTAACAAATAACAACTACCATCTGAATTAGGGGTGGGAAAAGAAGACAACTTTTAAGAATAAGGTTAAAGATATATTATTATTTTATCAATAATAATAAAAAATTCTTTCGCAACATTTTGTCGTTTTGTTTCATTTAGAATATTACACAAAATATTTTGTCTTATGTAAAAACAAGATATAGTTTTCATACCGAAATTGAATGCTAGAGAGTGGAATTAGGTAGGTGGATATATTTTATAACTTATTTTATGCTTTTTTTTTTTATGTCATGTTTAAATTCTTACCTTTGATTATTTGAAAAGTTGCCTACAAGTCAAAGTCTTGAAAATAATCGACACTTATTTTATGATGTTAATACCTTATTAGGGAACTTCTAATGTGAAACTGAGGTTCCACGTTTGGTTTGACTTGGTTTTAAGAGAATTAATTAAAATATATTAATTTAGTTTGATTTAATTTAAATAATGTAAGTTAATATATACATATATATTTTAAAAATAGAAATATATTTTATTTTATTGTTTTATATAATTTCATTTTTTTTACCAAACAACTTTTCATATATTGTGCATATAAAAAGAATTTAAATTGTCAATCATAACTAAAGTGAATATTCAAATCAAGATGATTGGATTTTATTAATTAGTTGAATGTAAATGCATAAACGAATATAGAAATATCAACTTAAAAATATCTTATTTAATTTTTCAATTCTTAATTATAGAAACCAATCCACACCTTAATATATTTTAGAATTACAATTAATTGAATTTAAACCCAAATGTATAAACGAATATTTAAATATAAACTTAAAAATGAATTTTATGTAATTTTTCAATTCCTTATTGTGATTCAAATATCAATGCAGAAAAAAGTTTTTAAGAAGTTTCAAAACTTCTTTTGAGAATAAAATAGTATCGTTGTTAGAGATATAATTAAAAATAAAGTTTTAACAATAAGTAAGAATCGTGTTATCATAAATAATTTAATTATGAAGCAACTTACCAATAATCTTATCTCCTTTTGCAATGAACTCTTATGTAGGCCCTTTGACCATATGAAAAATTTGATATATTGGTTAACTGGTCTTAGGATCATGCCCAATTCTTTAGGAAGAATGAGGCAGTTGCCACAGATGAAGATATGGAAGATGATAAAGATGAAACTGTTGCAGAAGATGATGAGAAAGGAGCAAATTAAGAAAACCAAGAATTCATGAAATACATGTTCTTGGATGCCATATTTGACTGATGAGAGGATTTGTGTTAAATTTAGCTGTAGTTAAATTCTGCAATATAAATTTCTACACAATAGCTTACATTCAGTTTTAGTTATACTTTTTGAGAAAATATTTACATTTCCTGCACATTCAGTCTCAATAATTTTGTTGGTATTTTTCCTTCTGAATTTTGTTTCTAGTTTTCAATTTCTGTATGATGACAGTAGTAGTTTTGGAAGTTTTAGTGTTTTTGAAGTCACTTTTTTTTATGTTGTAAATGGATGAAACTACACTTTTAAGTTCTCTCTTACCTTATAAGTTTTTGTTTAAGATATATAACAAAACAACAAACCGTAAATAATTTATATATTGAAAATATTGTAAAAGTTTTTTTTTTTTCAATAGTGAAACCAATTCATCCACTAACATATTTTATATGTACAATTATGACATATTTATAAACAAAAATTAAGTTATACCATATAATTGATTAAAAGAATTTAAAACTTAAAATTCTTAGAACATCTTGTAGTTTATGATAACAATCTTTATATAACCTCGAAAAAAATATTGATTTAATAATTATGATCCCGATTAAGTGCACAAGTAACGAAATGAATGAGATAATTTTGAGTAAAAAAGTCTTGAATTTATCATAACTTGCACTCTCATAGATTTGTATAATACGAGAGAACCATAACAATATGAGAAGAGAAACTCTTCATTAAAGTATTATCAAACATCATAAACAAAAAGTTAATATCCATTAATTAAAGACTATAAAGTCTTATTTTCAAAATTTTCAACACACTCCATTTCAGACCTCAAAATGTGAAAGCCATTTTATGATAGATATTGACCATAAAATAGGGATTGATATGTAAAAAGTGATTTAGAATCTTTTTACTAGTTATGCCCTTTGAGTGTGGTTGTTGAAGACACTCACTTATGATGCCCCCAAGCATCTAATTATTATGTTAGGCTATATCTATTAAGCTATTAATAGAAGATAAAGATATAGGTTCTGATCTTAGCCAAAAGCAAAAGGAATCCCTCAGATCAGAAAAATCCTCCAAAGCAAATCGATCAAACTTAAACAACAAGCTCTAAGTTAATTACGAGCACAATGTTCATACTTTAGCAAATTAGGCAATTTTTTTATAACTTTCAATTAAACTAATGTGAAGATGTTTGGAAGTGGAAAACAAACGGGTAACAAAGTGATTCAGCGACAAACTTTAGGAGGATTTGCGGAAAGCGACAAAGAAGTTACGATTTGGTTATGATTACATGTTATCATGATATAATAAATGAAATGTTACATTAATAAATTATTCTTGTAAAATCTATTATTAACACACATAATTTCATAGTATCACTGTGTGAATGTTGGGATTTCGTGTCCTAGATTTTGCACAACAATTAGACATGGATCTATAAAGCATTGATACTCTATAGGCAGCAAGAAAAGTCAACAAAATGATGAAGCTACTAACTTTTTCTGTCTCCTTGTTGCCTGTAAGCAGGAATTAAGTGTTGCATGGCCTCTTTGCTTACAATTAGCCATTTCTCTAATTAATTAATCAAACTTAATTAGGTCCCAAATGTGGCCGCAAAGCACGTTGTTAACACAAAAGTAAAGGGAAAGTTTCACTTTATGGGGCAAAGAACGCAGTGACTTTATTATGGAATCTTGCTTAGTTAATTAACAATATACGATAGCAAGAAATTCAATGCTCTTATTGATGGATAACACGAACGAACGACAACTAGATGAGGTTTGCTTTAATTTAAATGAACACTAATTATTTGATTAGAACAAGAACTTTGCTTAATACTTTGTCACCACAAAAGCACTCGTGGGTCTGTCTCATACCCCAAAAGCAAAAAATTATTCCTATTCGATCCAACACTGCTTTTGTTTTATTATTATTGTTTCTTAAATATTCCACACATTTAAGATATTCCAATTTGTCATGTGAAATGTTAGTTTTTTATTGGTGGCATTTACGTTGTACTAATTATACCAAACATGTTGTGAACCCCTTTTTCGAGAAAAAAAAAATTAAAAGTAGAATATATCTATTAGAGCGCACTATAGGAATAAATCCTTGAAATGTAAAGGTGTTAGGTTTTGAATCTAGGGCATTTTATACCTCCCCAAACTTTAAGAATAGGTCTAAGAATGGCTAGCTATAATAGATACAAAAACATTTATATGAAATGGCTAAATTATGATTAGAGTATTTAAACAAGGCTGAGTGTTCTAAATTTAAGAAATCAAAAGAGATTTTTTTTAGATACGTATAATCTCTCTTTTTGCAATTTTCCGCAATTTCTAATAAAAAAAACTCCTTTTATTTCTTTAATAAATCGCTTTAGGACATGCAAGTCCTTTAAACAATGAGGCCATGCATGATGCATGGCCACTTGGCAAAAATCCACGTTGTTATAATTACTATATTTGCATTTGCTTGTCTATTATATATAAATATTTTCAAAATTTGTATGTTTGAGAACATTCTTTTCCTATTTCACTTTTGATGTGTTTTAGAAACTGAAATTTCCCTTACATCATTGGCTATTTCCACATCGTTTTTTATTAATTTGATCCTGATCTCACCAGTTAGAGTATTTGGTTTCCATAATTTTAGCTAGAATTTATTGTTTTCGAAGTTTTTCTTCTAGCTCTAGGACGTAACTTTTATTTTCTAACAAAAACTATTAGAAAGCCTTGACAAAACAAACTTTTATATATATATTGGAAAAGAAAAAGAAACATTGAAAAGCTAAGTGAGAGCTAAACGAATACCAGGGTGCTTCTCCATTCAGAAAAAGAAAAAAAAAAAACCCTAAAAGAATATGATATAAAAAATGCTAGTAGATTATGTATCATGACAAGTATCTTTTTCCCAATTATTAAATTGTGAAAAAAAATTCATTTAACATATATTTACGACTTTAGATAATTTTATTTTATAATTATTGTCGTCATTGATGTATTCCTTCATTATCACGAAGACACATTTTTGCATTTTTTGTTTCTTGCTGTCTAGTTGCAATTGACTTGATTTTTTTTTCCGGGGAAAATATTTAGAATCCAATTAAAACTTTAAATTAAAATATTCATCTCTGCCACTTGTGTGTCCTTTCAGTGATATACTACAATATTCCCAAATTCTTCGCAAAATTGAGATACGTAGATTGCATTCCTTGGTTTCTGCAATGATTCATGCCTAAACTTCCTTTTCTATGAAATAGGATATTTCCCCATAATAGAAGATTAATCCCTTCTAAAACTAATTGTTTTTGTGTTCTTAAACCATTTCTATTAAAGTTTTGTATATACGTGTTTAGAGGTTAATTTTCTTACAAATTCGTGTTGCTTGCTTTTTAATAATACACCGAAGAGATTCCGTAGTAGTAATTCATAATAATTTCATATAAAAAAGCAAAACATCGTTTTTAACTCAAAAATCGTAAGTGAACAAGTTTGTTTATCTTTTTACTCATTTTTTTATTTATTTATGTGTACCTAATATGAGATTTTTAGCTCGATGAATTTGTAACCATTCTAATTATATCAAACTTGATCTTTAAATTATCCTATATACAATACCATTTGTTTATTGAATGATTCTTTAGATTAATTAAGAAGCAATGAGTTGCTTTCTTGTATTCTCTTGTAAAGCAGCATAATCTTTTCAATGATATATAATTAAGAGTAAGGATCTCGCAATGGAGATTATAGTATTTGAGGGCATTTGGCGTTATCACATCTATCTAGCAACCTACGATGATTTATTATTATGCCATACAGCTAGGACTCTCAATTTAGACACAATAATGATGTTCCTCCTTAACCTAGGATCTCAATTATTGCTAGGGTGCCCATGTTCAAAATTAGGAAGGCAAAACCAAAATTATAATAATAATAATGCACCAAACACACTCATTGAACGGATTAAGAATTCATGTAGGATCAGAACGTGATAAAAATCGACCCTGCAGATGGTTTTCTCTTGTTCATTAAGTTGAAAACTTGTATTAATGAGATTAAATTTTGAATCTCAAACTCATATTGGAGATGTAAAAAAAATGAAAATTATGAAGAATGGTTTTTGTGAGATGAAAAACTAAGCATGCAATTAATCTTTGTGTGGTGATGATAGAGAAATGAGGGACAGAGAGAAAGAGAGTGAGAGAAAGAAAGGTACAGCTAGCTGTGTGCATCTTTCACACATGATTTTGTCAACCTAACGTATCTAAAGTATGTGTAACCTGATCTACATATATGCCAAAGTCATGCAGCTTTTAACCCCACCCTCTTAACAAAAACAAGTACAAAGCCTATCATCTGAACTCTGGGTCCTATGTGTACACTTGTGCTGAGCCAGCTAGCTAACTTAGGTAGTCCCACCATATGTGTAACCTCTTTTTTTGTTGTTTATTTTGAGGAAAAATAGTTTTAAAAAGGTGGTTTAATTGTTAAAGATTCTTTGTCCAGGTGATAGAATCATTCTTGGATCAAACTGCTGTTTTCTTTCTACAAAAGTCCTCCATTTAGGGCCAAAATGGTTTGTCCAATCTTCTTGTGTGCGGTAGTGGGGAAGATATTGCTTAATCTTGATCCCAGCATCATTACAAAATTGCAAAATTTCTTTATTTTGAGTATCATAGGCCTTCCAATTATCAAACCCACTTGAATGCAAAAATCCAACTGTGTAGAAGATATCCTCGTCTGGTATTGATGCTGACATCCTATTGTCCCACCTGAATTTTTTTACAATTTCAAGTGAGTAAAGAGAACAAATGTACAACTGATGCTATTTAATTGGTATAACAATAAAACTTGTTTGTGAAAAATGTCATTTTCAAACATTCAAAAAAAGGAAACAAGTAAAGCATGGAGATTGAGAGAGAAAATAACAATTGATATTTTAGGAAAGAGGGATTAACATTTTCTTAACAACAACATGAATTGAGATTAGATAGTTGAGCTCAATTACTTGTTTCTATTCATGGGGTAAACCAAGACAGGTCCTGTGGTGATGTTTCGTTTAAGGATGATGTTCTTGAACACGCCTGAATCAAAATCCATGATTTGAGATTTTGGTATGAACAAATTAAGCCACGGGTGAGGAACATCCCACAGTCCTTGTGACTGTAGCTTCAACTCTCCACTTCGGACTCTGTTCAAGAACTCAACGAATGAGACATCTTTTTCATAGTAAAATCCTGGGATGTAGCTCAATCCTTGGAGTAAAACTTGGAGTTCCTACACCAACATGAATATAAGAATGTTACTCACAACATTACAATTATAATAACATTGAGTGTGACAAAGGGTTAAAAGTGAAAGGACAATTGCACATGAATGGGGATGTACCTTGTCCACATTGTTTTCACTTTGGCCATCATAATATTTGGCAACTTCTAGGCAATAGAGGACGCTGTGTTTAGTTACTAGTGAAATTATTCGAGCATGGTCGGCTAAAGGGAAGAAAGAAGATCTCCAATTATTTATGGGTCCTTGGTGCATTAGCAACGACCCTTCCACATAATCCAGACCAATATTTTGTTTCCTTCCAGTGATTGAGATTAATTGTTCTTGGTCTTCGGTAAAAGCAGAAAAATCATGGTACAGAAGTCTAACCCATTTAACCTGCCAACAAAAAAAATTCACCGTTCATTAACTCATCATCGTACAAATGAAAAACAATAATGACCACATGATTATGGTTTATGCAATGAGTCCCATCAAATAGTACTACTAGAGTACTTCTTGCTCAAATCCTTATGTGAATTGAATTCAATCATCTCACTCACCAACTTTCATATCCTTTCTGGTGGAAACATATTTATGTATGGGCCTATGGTTTTGGTAGTATTTTTCAAATACAGTTGTTAGTCAGTTGATTTTTGATGAAGAAATTAGAGTTTGGGTCGTTGACGAGAGAGGATAATACGAGCCTAATTATTGGTCGGCTTAAGGTCTCAAGAAAAAGACTTTGAGCTATGATATATACATTTTTCCTAGAACAAAGAATTTAATGCTTTTTAAATTTCAGGAATCCACGTTGTTCACCTTTAATTTCGTTTTCATATATGCTCTCATGGATGACCAATGTGCACTAACATAATGTGAAACTTGTGTATGTGAATGGGGTGCCAAGAAAAATGATGACATGAAGCTTTTAGGACAAGGACATTTGATGCTTCCGTAAAGCTAGATGGTTGAATAATATAACATGTAGAATTGGCGTTACTATATGAAATGTTGGAGGAAGAAGCTACAAGACAAAGTCCTAGTCAATTCTGAAGATTTAAACGTACCCTCTTCGGAGCTGGCGCAAGAGCAATTCTTGCCCTTGTTATAATTCCAAATTGTCCTAAACCTCCAAGAACAGCGTGAAACAACTCTGAATTCATCTGAGAAGAGCAGGTCACAGATTCTCCCTTTCCTGAACCAAACCAAAACTTGATTAAAAAGTAATAATAATATACATAATTGCATGCATGCACATGTTCTTTTAACAAACATTTGAGCAAATCAAAATTCAGCTGCCAGTTTATATTTTTAATAAAACAATTGACGAAAATACGACTTGGACCAGTAGTAGTATATCAATATATTCTAAACAAACTAGAATAGGTAGAAGGCCATAACTGACCGAGTAATCCAGTGTTAGATTAAAATAATATAAAACGAAATCGAGTCTGTGAAACTCATAATCCTATTAAAAAACAAAGAACAGGTTTAGAAAGCAAGATTTTATAAATTTCCATCGCAGTCGCAGTCCGATGCACTAAAACTTCTCAATTTCTTTCCTTTAAAATATCAACAAACGCCACTATACCCGAAGTTGCAATGAAGTTCTAAAAACATTCACAACCACGGCACCTTGGTTGCCTCAATTATTTTATTTCCTTTCTTCTTCCAATCACCCTCTTTCCTTCCTTTCCAAGCTGTGACACTTTCCAAGGTGTCCAATGACCAATTCTCACAATATTAAAACCCTGATTATTTAAATTCAGATGGTTGTTAGAACACCTTTACAAATCTAAGAGCCCTGACACTCCCAATAAACAAAACTTAGATATAAACTTCACTTTATGTGGTCATTTTCTTATCAGAGTTCAAGTTTTATCAAGTGAAACTTTAATTCTGATTGGAAAATGATATAACCAACAACAGTTTAAGATACTATATCTAGGTTTGTCATTATATATTGTATATTATAGGGTAGTGAGTGAGAAATGAAAGTGTGATATATACCAGTGATGACATCCATTTCACTAACAGTGGAGATTTGAGGACCATAGCGGAATGTTTGGCCACTGATGCCAGCATTGGAGAGAGTTCCTCCCACTGTCAAGTACAAGTAATCCGTCCAAGAGAGAGGTGCAAGTCCATGCTCGAGCGTGGCGTGAAGAACATCGATCCAAAGTTGTTCACCTCCAACATCAGCGTAGTGAAAGTAACCTCCCGAAGGGTCCACCGTGTTGCTCACCCTTATCCCCACCCCACTGCCCCTCTCTCTGAACCCTGCCATGTCCACCACCACGCCGCCACGTGCCATCGCCTGCCCCCGTGTGGAGTGCCCTTGTCCCCTCGCCGCCACCTTGAAGGGGACAGCCCCCTTGTACGACGCCTTGATCAGCCGCAAGATGTCATGCGCCGACGCCGGGTGGAAGACCGCCAGTGGGACTTCCCGGGCAAAGTTGCCGTAGTCCTTGGAAGCTCTTCCTTGAAGAGCTTCGGAATCTCCGCGGAGCTTGTGGAAGACATCTTGGTCTACTGCAGCAAGCTCCGCTGGTAAAACAGCCTTCCATTGGGAGGTTTTTCCCACTGTGGAGATCAAACGTGTGATGGTTATGAGTAGGAGGATGAAGTATGTGGGGGAAGGGTGCTTTTCAGCTACCATTTTGTTGGTTTGGAGGGAAAGAATGAGAATGAGAATGGGAGATGAGAGAAGAGAGAGTGGTTTGTTGATTTAGTGTGGATGGAATTTTTTGGTTGTTGGTGTTTGTTGTAGTGGGGAATGGAGGTGGAGGAGGTAGGGGCTATATATAGAATGGAAGAGGACTTTGCATGATAAAGGAGGATATGGGAAAATATTTAATTTCACAAACACATGTAGAGATAGAGAGAGAATGGGGGTGGATTAATTATAAGAGGATTAAATAAGGATTTTGTTCCAATTTTCATTTAATTCTTTGATTTTTTCAAAATCATTTGATACCCCTTAAATGTGCTAAATATTGTGAAAAAATCTATTAGATTATTTTATTTTATATTTTAAAAAGTATATGTGTTCATACATGATGAATAATTTTAATTACTTTCACAAAAATTTGATGATTGCCCTTTCATTATTTTTCACTGGGATAGAAAAATATGCAAACCAAATTGTACATTGTAACAAAAAAAAATTGTGCATTGTGTGTAAAGGGATGATGCTAAATGTCAAATTCAAAGATAAGATGGAGAGATTGTGTTTGGTCCTTCATCAAAAGTCATGAAGTCTTGTGTAAAGCAATGAAACTGAGCTACTAGGAATAAAAATAAATTTAATCAAGCAATTAATGAAGTGTTATGCCTTCCAAAATAGTTGCTTGCTTTTTCTGTGATCGTGTTTGTCTCATCATCATAATCACCAAGATTCCCAGCAACAGAACCCACAGGCTTCTTCCATTGTTGGCAATGACATAGCAATATAAATAAACAATGCACTTGAACTTGAGCCGTTGGATTCTTATCCAAGGGTCAAAGATTGGTCAAAATTAGTCAATTCAAACACTGTTCATATTTTATATTACCAATTGAATTTTTAATTTTGAGAATTTAAAGAGAGAGTCAAAATCGGGTAATTATCAAAAGGATCTCTGAAGATTTTCTTTCCCGGGACCATGGACTTCTTCCCTTGGATGAAACTATTGCATTAAACTTTTCTAATTCTTGGAAGGGTGATGTCAATGGGAACTGAGAGAGACATCACACCAGATTTTCTTGGGGCCAAGATTTGTTCAAGAGCATGATCTATTCCAACATGTATGTTATCAAGGAAAAGGAAAGCTAACCGTAACACAAGAATGTGCCTCATTCAGAATAGATAAGCCATATGAATGTCTCTACATGACATGATTTTCTTCACCCCAGTTTTAACATGTTCTTAGCCAAACATAATAAAGGTGACAGATACCACCAAGTTGGAGGATCAAATAATTAATTAGCAATGCTTACTGATTGAACTACACCTAATTAATTAATTTGCCAAGCCTTACGTGATGAGTGAACATAAAAAAAAAAATGATAAGCACCTGGCATGCCTTTGATCAGAATATAGGAAGAAAACAATGGCATGCTATGCACACGCAATAGAATCCAGTGAACTGTTTAATAATAATAATTTAATTTTGGCTATGGCTAGCTTTCTAGTTGGTAATATTTATATGTATGTATATATATACATATCACAATTATTTGAACTGTATAAAATATATGTACCGAATTGTTGTTTTAGGGAATAGCCAAATGCAAACAAATGTGAAATTGCAGGTCCAAGACAAGGACATTGATTGGGAGGCAAAATTAATCAGAATAACAACAAAGGGCATTCAAAGAACAATCTTTGACCAATAGATCTCGCTGGTAAGAGGAGCTATCATATTCCAAGACCCTCCACCAAGTATGTTTCTGTAGAACATATATATTCTATCATGCTTCACATTGAAGATTGTAATCTTTGACGATAGTTTTTCATGCATGACTAATAAATACAGAAGAAAAAATAATAATAAAAAGAAGAGTTGTTATAAATTGCTAGCTAGCGATGAATTTATGTTGGAGATGCTGAAATCCAGGAACTGATGAGCACATAATTATGCTTACCTTGTCACATGTTGAAACAGCGATAGTTAGGTCTTGTACCTAACGAAACGAGTATCTCCTTATCTCTTGAAAAGAAGGAGGGGAAAAAATAATAGCACCAAGAGGAAAAGGGTTTCTCTTTGTAAAGTGAATTTTCGTGTCCTCAAAATATATACCCTAACATAATTCCATACCCTTGTTGTGTAGGTCCACCTACGTGTCTTGTAAATTATTGGTGAAATTCAAATTCAACTTGGGAATAGAATAGAGATGTAATATGTTGCCACCACCAGCGACTGAGATTGAATATTCCACACTTTTTCCTGTGTATTATCATAAGCAATACACTACACATGCAGCCCAATATTCCGATCAATCCCTATAATGGCACTAGTAAAGCCATAATCATACTTATACTTTAGGGAAAAACTCCCCATTCCTGATTCAAAAGTTTATATAACAAGCTAAAAAATAGCATTAATTTATAATGAGACAAAAAATCCCATAATTCATACCTGAAAATCATACTACTTAGACACAATAATTCCTTAAAAAGACTAACAATTTTTTTGTCAGCCAAAAAATAAAAACTAATATAACTCATACTTGTATTTTTTAAAATACTTAATTTATATATTTAAATATTTGAAATTGAGTGTTTTATTAAGAATTTTTGTTTTATTTAACATTTAAAATACTTTTTATTTTCTTTTAAATATATGTCATTTATTTTTGTCATAAATGAAATGACATGACTTTTATTTCTATTTTTTTATTTTATTAATCAATTCGTTTTTTTTTAATTTCTTTAACTCATTAGTCAATTTGTTCATTCTTTCTTTAAGAGTGAGTTGACTAAAATATTATGAGAGAAAACACAAGTTAATTGGAGAATTCAAGAATGACCAGACATAAATAATGTCATTCTCTTGATGAAAAAAATTAAAAAATTGAATAATTAAACAAAATTAATAAAACCTTTTATATTCAATAAATATTTTTATCAAAGATTCAATTAAAAATACTTAAATAATTAAAAAATTAATTAATTATTTTTAAATTAAAATAAAAATGTGATAGTTTTAAGCATTGATAAATTAGTCTGTTGCGAAATTTCTCTTGTACATTAGACAATGTTTTAACCAAGGGTTAATAAAACAGTATTTTTACTTCTGAAATGTTGGTATACATAAAATAAAAGGATACACCACAATAAACAATTATGTGTGAATATTTATGGATAACAAGACTTTTGATGGTTAGATGTATTTGCCAGTAGTTTGGCATGCATGAATGTGAGAAAATGAAAGAAAGGAATGGGAAAGAGAGAGAAAGTTGTGGGGGAACTGTTTATAAGATATTGGAGATCTTTATGGGGATCTAAGCCAGGCAGAGAAAGGAACAAAAACAACAACAGCAGCAGCTTTTTCAATCCACAGTGCCAAAAACACCATCGTATCCATGTCACTTTGATTGGCTTATAGTGCTGCAAGCAATACAGAGCCGTACGTGCATGGAATTTGAGGAAGTACTATGTGACACAGAGCATAGATGTCTCCTATCTCTGCATTTTCATCTTCTTCTTGTTCTCCTTGTTGCTTCATCTCAACATTATCATCATCATCAAACAACAACATATACACATTTCATTACATTTATGTTTGGTTGCATGCATGTTCTGGTGGTCAGTGACATTGTAACAACTCATCATCCAAATCCTTTGAACCAACCAGACACTGCAACCCCAGTTGTTTATGCTCGTTTTATGAGTGGCAATGGGAAGAGCATATTTTGTCACTATATATATACCACTATGTCTCATTTGTCACTTTTATCCCATTAATTTCATTGATGCGTGCTGTCTCAATTATGAAATGATTGACATTTCATCAGTCAATTAAGGATCGTTTGTGCAATTCTCATCACTCTTTCTTATCAACTCCAATGTGCTGTAACAAATTTGTCTTATATAATTTCTATTTTGGTAGGTATCATGACCTTGTCTAGATATCTGAATAATGTGTAATGTGTAAGGGAAGGAACACTCTACAATCTTAAATAATTTTTCACGAGTTAGAATATCCTTTAAAATGCTCCGAATGTCTAGATATTTTATTTTTTATTAATAAAAAGAGTCAATCCATACTTTCTTTAAAAGACAAATCGTCCTTTTTATTAACAGTACCACTTTATTAGTAATACCAAAAAAATATTATTATTATTATTATTATTATTTCATTTTCCAAATCACAAACACCTTTTCTTAGTTTTTTTTAGTGGAAAGAAATAAAATGAAAAGAAAAATTAGAAATGAAAGTGATTTGGTTCGAAGAAATAAAAAAGAAATGAAAAGAAAATATAAATTTATAATACTATTTTTAGTTTATTTTTTATTATATATTTATTATTTATATCATTATTTTTAAATATATATCTATATTTATATATATACACACACATCTTGATTGTATATTTATTTTGTAACTAAGAGATGTTGAGTTTTTTTTTTCTTCGCACCGCGGTTTTCTAATGCATTTCAAAACGTGTATTAATGAATAGAAATAAATGTTGTATTCTTTTTAAAGTGAAAAAAAATATTAGTATGAATTGAATGGACCAAAGCATAACACATGCTAAAGTCTAACACGATTATTAGTTCGGTCTATAGAAAAATTATTTTTTCCCGTCAACTAAAACAGTCGTTCAAAAAGTCTATACAAATTTGCATTATCCTTTATTTGTTCGACATAGTAACTTATACGGGGTAATAGCAGGGTCGTTGATTAAATTGACGTAAAATTAGGGAAATAAAACATTAAAACAAAGTCATTTTTTAATGATTTTTGCTAAAGGATAAAATTTAGATACGGTTAGTTAGATGCTATCTGTGTGGCTATTGAAGTAGAATTTGAGTTTTTATTTCAATAATTGGTATAATATAAATATTTGGATTAAAAATATTATACGAATGATTATGGAAAATAACATAAACAACACTTTGTATCTAGTTTTTTTTTTTTCTTTACAAATGATATTATTCTTGTCCTAGCATTCTAAATATTGTTAACTCTAATGACATTTTTGTTTCAAAATTTCTACCGCATCTAGGTGGCATGACAAATAAAAATCACTAACCAGTTGTCATCATTTAAGGACCCTCTTCATCATTGGCAAATAACCAATAACAACAATAACAACTAAGGTTATCGATTTATTCATATAGGAACAATATCTCTCAAGGTAGAATTGCAAATCGCAATAGGATCTTTTAGCTCAAAAATGGACCAGTAAAGGCAATTAAAAAAATATAATATGGGGATTTTGTTATTAAAAATATTAGATTAGGAAAATTATGATAAAAAAGTTGGAGAATATGGAGCAACGAGATATCCCATACATGGAAAACATAAAGAAGTGAAATGAACATCTAGCATCATTATATTAAGACTCTAAACATTAATGTTAAGGAAGTGTTTTCGAAGAGAAAGAACCTAAACTAGAGAGTGTTGGTAAGGAAGTGTGTTTCAAAATTAGGAATGAGGAATATTGATCGGATGGTTGTACCGATAGTGAGCAAGGAATGGGAATCATAACCATATGTTGGAAAGACAGATTTGAATCATAAGAGTTTTCTTAGGCTAGGACTACTTCAGGTTAAATTTTAGGTGGGTAAAAAATGAGATATAATATACAATGGACAATGTTTACACCTCATATGTTGGTAGTGAGAAGAGGACGTTGTGGGAGACAGTGGTTGTTGAAAATGTAGCAACAACAATAATCAATGGTGCATAATAGATTACTTTAATTCAATAGAAAAGGAAGATGAAAGGAAAGGTAAAAAAGACAAAACGACATTTATAAAAAAGGAAATATAGATGTTCAACGCTTAACGTCGATGCCCTTATTGGGAGACAAAAGTTTATATGGTTTAAGAAAAATAGAGCGAAAAAACAGGATTGACAAAATTCTTGTATAAGGAAATGGTTAGATCAATGCCCTATATGTTTCCAATATGTGCTTGATAGAAAAATATCAAATAATTAAGCTTTGGTATTGAAATCAATTGTTACTAATTGGACACCAAGATTCTTTAGGATTATACATCCATTGTTTATGATTTTTTGATTTAGAGAGATGGTCAAAAAGTGGTGAAAGATATTAAATCAAGGGGCATGACATTTATATTTTAAAAGACAAGATGAATAGACTCAAAAAGGATGTAAAAAATTGGAATAAGGTGATTCTAGACTTGAAACTTATCTTTTCTCACGAAAGTTGATTGAGACAATCAGTGTTTTAGATAGATTGTACGAAGATTACTACTTGGATAATGAGACTAAAACCTTCACAGAATTAAACAAAGTAGGTTTGAGACAAGAAACCTTGGACAAACAAAAATCTAAAATAAGAGACTAAAAAATGGAATAACAGGATTCAACATTCAAGAAACAAGGATTGAGGAACCAATAAAAATAAAGAAGGGGGTTCAAGATTTCTTTCAACGAAAGTTTGTAGCAAGGGAGGGTAGTAAATCTTTAATGGTATCAACTTTCTCTCACTAAGGACAATTTAACTAAAGTGATCAAGTGAAACAATTTAACTTGATTGAAGACTTTTAGATATATTTTTTATCATTGGATTCTTCTTTGACAATATCCTTAATTTTCTTCTTAGTCTTATTTTCCTCCTATTCTTGGGACTAACAGAAACTTGAAATGTACTGTTCTCAGCAGTGTGTCTGGTGACTTTTGTTTGTGACTAAACATCTTATTCAATTTTTAATTGACCTTTTCTGAATCTATGTTACATGAATCTACTATTGGAGTGAGTTGTTGGAACTATGCATGAATGTGATCCAATGGGTTTTTGATGGAAATTAGCACACGATCATTGTTGAACAGAAGTTTTATGGATGCGAAAAAAAGTATATAAGCATTTAGAATTGTGTAGCTTTTGATTTAACGGCCACTAACTAACGGGGAGAAATATGGTTCCCACCTGCCTAACCAGAAGGAACAAGGAACTGCTGCAATTTTGCAAGTTTTCCTCTTCACTTACACATTCATATAATGTAAAATGATAGGAATTGATAATTTGTATTTAAATTTTATTTATAGATAAAATTATATTTTGAGTTTTCCTTCATTTATATTCTCATATTTTGTATATATAGATTTACTTTCAATTATTTTGTTTTCTTATATTATAGTTCTATTAATAGTGTTATACAATACCTTGAATATGTTCTATTAAGTTTAAAATAATAATGTTATCATATTCTGCTTTTGATGTTGTGGAAAGAGTGGTCATTTGCCTATATTATAGGAGAGGGTGATCGAGTGGAGTTTACAAACAGCAGAAATACATTGCACATTCCTTGTTGTTTAATTTAGACAATCATTTAAGCTAAGAAAACACTGTTTATTAAAATACATTCCAAAGATTTGGTTATGGTTAACAGTGCTTTTCTAAAGTGATATGATATATGTATATAGCATTATCTTAGCTTCAGCAACCGATTTACATCACAGCCTCAAAGGATTCCAAACTTTTTTGTCGCATGCCACACATTAAATTCATGCTGGCATCTAGTACTGTGTATGGATAAGAGGATGACAAATTTCAATATTTAAGGTCATTGAATAAAAGGAAAATTAGTTGATTGTTTTGATCTTTGACATATTAAGAATTGGACACTGACACTACCATATCATTTGGCCCAGAATGGATGAATGATGATCATCACACCAAAAGTTAGAATTTAAACTTGGCACTTATATTTGATTCAACTTTGATTATGGAGAAAGTTTGTGTCCATTTCACATATTCGCACACCTATTTATGTGTTAAAATGAGAAGTGAAAATCAGTCTAACATCTGAGTTACACTTCTGTGTCTCTAGAAAAGTTGAATACATATCATTTTCACTTTCTTTTATACTATATCTCCTTTATTTGCTTTTTCTTTTTCACTTTTCATTAGGTAAGAGGGATCAATAATGTGCATGTACTGAAACCAAAGGAGGTAAAAGAAAGTAATGTGTTGCTGGGCCAATAATACAGCACAGTAATCATTAGCTCTCAATATATATCACTCTGTCTACTTTTTTTCAACACTATCATTGTAACAGACAAGATGGGTAGCCCTTCAAGCAAGCAAACTTTCCAGTGACAATATGTTTCTAACCCTTTACAATCCGATAAGGTAAGGATCATTCTTGCAACAAATTAATGAAGCCATTATGTGTTCTCAATATTTATTTGGCAATGAATTTTACTAGTGCATGTAGGCATCCTACACAGAGGGTGCTTGGAAGTGGAGTTGTCATCAAAACATTGTGCTCTCACACAAATATTGTTATAATTTCATGTATAAGTATTAACATGAATATTAGTGATGTAGATTTATTTTGATTTAACAATTAGGTTTGAGTTCAAATTTTTCATGTAAGGTTTTTGTTTGATCACTTCTACTTATCTCAATAAAAGATATTAGGGTCTACCAATAAAAAAATATCAGTATGAATTGGGTATAGAATATTCAATTCCACTTTTGTTGTATCCTATTATGCATAAAGGTATAACTTTTTATTTCTTTCTTTTCAATTGTATAATTTTAATAGTAGAACTGTTCTGAGAAAAACAATTGTAATGGCTACAGATGTTGACATGACAATAACATGTCACTCAGGTGAGAATGAGATTTTTTTAATTAAAAATTAGTTAAAGGTGTTAAAAAGGATCTTTAACACTTGTTTTGTCACTAAAATAACAGTTGCTAAGTAATTTACTTATTTGATATATATATATAGCAAAGTTAAACGGATTTTTGTTGGGGCTAAATAAACCTATAGTTTACCTATCTTAATTATAATTCAATCACTTTATACTAAATGAATAAGATATTATTAATAATATAATTTTTTTTATTTTGCTGAAAAAATTGCTAATTATTACACTTTACAATCCATTTTCTGCAATATTAATATTTTTAATTTAATATCAAGTTATAATAATAATAATAATTACTATTACTATTATTATTACAATTATTATTATTATTACTATTATTAACAGGTGATTATGATTGTTTTTTCTAAACCACACGTAATATACATGTTATCAACTAGTTGAATATCTCTTTTTTTTATATTAATAAGAGTTATTAACCTATTTTGTAATGCTCTTCAAGCACATAAGTGAGTGGTGGTAATGTTTTTACTTTTTAAAAATGATAAATACTTCCATATTCTTTACCATTCATTCAATAGCCAACTTCTTTTATATATATATATATATATATATATATATATATATATATATATATATATATATATATATATATATTTTTTTTATTTTTTATTTTTTTTAAACCACTCATCTTTTTTTTTTTTATTTATA
>Ga0099824_1002246_pt1 | contig 28195 bp, 5 predicted proteins | sample SiratrowhiteBW_FD_76837 | JGI IMG/M metagenome (GOLD analysis project Ga0099824, IMG submission 76837) | Root nodule microbial communities of legume samples collected from California, USA - Siratro white BW | ecosystem: Host-associated > Plants > Roots > Nodule | place: USA: California...
ATATGCGAAACTGTATTTGCAAATGGACATGCACGTCATATTATTAAGATATTATGATTTTTAAAATTACAAAAATAAATAATTTTTTAAAGGTAAAGGTTGAAAAATTATATAATTAGTTGAGTAGAAAAATTAAAAAATTACTTCGAAGAATTATACGATTGCATATTTTATTAAATAAAAAATTGTTTTAATTAAATAAAATAAATTATGTCTTATTAAAAAACATATTATTCTAATTAAACAGAAAAATAAAACGGTACAATTTAAAACTACACCAAAAATAGTTACAAATAACTATATCTTTTTATATAATAGCGTAGATAACAGCGGTAAAAACTTAAATGTTTAAGCTAATGTATTTTACATTTTTTTCATGAAGATATTTTTTTTGGTAAAATATTATAAATTATCGAGAAAAATTTGTCAGCCGTTGACGACAAACAAACGCGTTATGAAGGGAGATTGTTCAAACCAAAAGTATTGTGTTATTGAATAGTCAGAACATAACAGAATAGTCGTGTTTGTTTTACTAGTCTTTCTCGTTCCAACACCAGTTGGAATGTTCATCGATTATCATGATTTATTTGTTTGCTCGCTGCAATTGCTGAGTGGGACTTACAACATGAGAAACCCAAGGTTCTGTCTTTCTATTCTGGTTCTGTTCTTTTCTTTGCACACTCATCCTTCCCTTGCTGCACTCACCGCCGTTTCTGCTGATCAAAAACTCAGTGGTGATCAAACTCTCGTCTCCGAAGGTGGGGTCTTCGAACTGGGATTCTTCAAGCCAGGTAATTCCTCTAACTACTATATAGGCATATGGTACAAAAAGGTCGCTGCAAAAACGATAGTTTGGGTAGCAAATAGAGACAACCATGTCTCTGATAAGAACACTGCCACGTTAACAATATCAGGTGGTAATTTAGTTCTATTAGATGGGTCTTCTAGACATGTTTGGTCAACAAACACGAGTTCTCCCAGGTCAGGTTCTGTCGTGGAAGCTGTTCTACTAGATTCCGGGAATCTTGTGTTAAGAGATAGGCCTAATGATGATGCTTCTGAGCCTTTGTGGCAGAGTTTTGATCACCCGACAAACACGTTCCTTCCGGGTGGAAAAATAAAACTGGACAATAAAACAAAGAAACCTCAATACCTCACTTCATGGAAGAACATGGAAGATCCTGCTACGGGTCTCTTCTCTCTGGAACTAGACCCTGAAGGCTCCACTGCCTTTTTGATTACTCGGAACAAGACTGAACAGTATTGGACAAGTGGCTCTTGGGATGGACACATTTTCAGTTTGGTTCCAGAGATGAGGTTGAATTATATCTTCAATTTCTCGTTTGTGTCGAACGAGAACGAGAGCTATTTCACCTACTCCTTGTATAACTCTTCCATTCTATCTCGGTTAATCATAGATGTCTCGGGCCAGATCAAGCAACTCACGTGGTTGGAAAGTGCTCAGCAGTGGAACTTGTTTTGGTCACAGCCGAGACAACAGTGTGACGTACATGCATTTTGCGGTGCGTTTGGGAGTTGCACTGAGATCTCAATGATGGGGCCTTGTAATTGCCTGAAGGGTTTTGAGCCAAAGTCAGTGTCTGATTGGAATCTGAACGATTACTCAGGAGGGTGCCAGAGGAAAACAAAGTTGCAATGCGAGAATTCCAATCCCTCCAACAGGGATGAGGTCGGGTTCGTAGCAATTCCCAACGTGGTATTACCTAAAGATGCACAGTCTGTGGGATCAGGGAATGAAGGAGAATGTCAATCGGTCTGCTTGAGCATCTGCTCCTGCACAGCTTATGCATATGACAGTAACGGGTGTTCAATTTGGGTGGGGAACCTTCTGAATGTGCAACAGTTGTCTTCAGATGATAGTAGCGGAGAAACTTTGTATCTCAAACTTGCAGCATCTGAGATTCATGATGGTAAAAGCAGTAAGGGGAAGTTTATTGGTGTGGTTGTGGGAGTGGTTGTTGGCGTCGGGGTTCTCTTGGCCATTCTTTGGATAAGGAAGAGAATGGTATCAGGAAAGGCTGCGGAGGGGTCGTTGGTGGCATATGCGTACAGAGATTTGCAATATGCAACGAGGAATTTCTCTGAGAAATTGGGAGGAGGAGGGTTTGGTTCTGTTTTCAAAGGAACGTTGGATGATTCCACTGTGGTAGCAGTGAAGAAGTTGGGAAGTTTTAGCCAAAGAAAGAAACAGTTCCAAACAGAAGTTCGGACAATGGGGACAATACAACATGTTAATCTTGTCAGGCTCCATGGATTCTGCTCTGAAGGCAACAAAAAGCTGCTAGTCTATGAATACATGCCAAATGGCTCATTGGATTTCCACTTATTCCAGAACAAGAACTTCGTGGTATTGGACTGGAAAACGAGATACCAAATTGCTTTAGGAATAGCAAGGGGATTGGCTTACCTTCATGAGAAATGCAGAGACTGTATTATACACTGTGACATAAAGCCAGAAAATATTCTCCTAGATGCTGATTTTTGTCCCAAGATTGCAGACTTTGGCCTGGCCAAGCTTGTAGGAAGGGATTTCAGCAGGGTCCTGGCAACAGTTAGAGGAACAAAAAACTATCTTTCTCCGGAATGGATTTCTGGGGTGCCTATCACAGCCAAAGCCGACGTTTACAGCTATGGAATGATGCTTTTTGAGATTGTGTCAGGTAGGAGGAACTCTGATGAGCTATCTTATTCTGAAGATGACCAATTTACGTTCTTTCCTACCAGGGCAGCAAACATAGTTGCCCAAGGTGGCAATGTTCTTAGCCTTTTAGATCCTTCTTTGGAGCAAAATGCTGACGCTGAGGAGGTGACTCGAATGGCAACCGTTGCTTCCTGGTGTATCCAAGACAATGAGACTTACCGGCCAACCATGGGTCAGGTAGTTCATATCCTTGATGGGATCTTGGACGTGAATTTACCTCCAATTCCAAGATTTCCTCAAGTTTCTAACTAGAGAATTTTGTTTAATTTCCTTCACCAACTCAAGCTCAAACCAGAGTTCATGTGTGAAGATCAACGACTCAACAACCTCTCTTCAAACAAGCCACGTGGCCTTGGGAGGAGAAAATTAGGAGCACACATTGTCACGGATACAAAATGAGACCTTTTGTATTGTCACGAGTGTAATTGTCTTTACATATTCGTTTCATATTATTCAATTAAAGTACTGTCATTTCACAATAGCTGCTACTGTAAGTTGTTGGGACAATTTCTCTGCAGTTGGGGATTGGACCTTGATAGTTATAATCAAACCATAAATGATTTTACATAACTAGTTTTGCTCTGGTAAAACAGGTTTCAATCTTTTAAAAATTGTTTAGTGGTTGTTTTAAATATAAAATATTTAGTTTTTAAAACCATTTGAAACAAAAAATAAATTTGAAACGTGTATCATTGTATATTATACTGAACTACAGTGTTTGAAGACCTAATAATCAATTACAAAGTGATTTTTTAATACAGTTTTTGGTTCAAAAAAAGAGGTAATTCACTAGAGAACTTTTTCTTCCTTTGTTCAAGGGGTCAAGTTCAGATATTCGAAACAAGTTTCATTCTTCGTAATAAACCAGTTGAACAAAAAAAATCATTAATCAACAACTCAGGTAATTAAGATGCATCATAACCTATCAAAAAACTAAAGAAAGGCCAAAAGTGCAAGCTAGTCTCAATCAAAATCTATATCTAGAAAGAAACATTCTCATCATGTTGATTTGAACAGAAAAACACGTATCTGCATAATAATCATACTCATTACAAGTACTCAAAAATGTAAAGAACATGAAAAACATGTTCATGTACTCAAAAATGTAAAGAACATGAAAAACACATTCAACTAAATTTTTCTATGGAGAACAAAGGTCCCTCCACAATAATACATGAAAAAGGAGTTACCTCCACAAGAATACATCAAGAAGGCGTAATATCTAACGTAACTCTCAAGAATTGGTCTAAAATACCTGAAAATAATTAATAAAATGATGTCAAACACAAACGTTTTAGGCATTTTGCTATAAGACCAAGACTAGACTAGAAGCTGTATAAAATCAGTAAGAAAGACTTAAAAAAGCCTCATACTTAAAAACCCTTACACAATTTGGCTGTTACCAATAATGAAAAAGTAAATTCCTTTTTGTGTAAATTCATTCTCCACCCCATCGTCTAAAGGTGGTCCTTTTTATTTAAAACTCAGTGTTAAGCTTCTTGTTTCTTGATTATTGTCAGGTCATGTATCCATTTTAACAGCAGTAAAGTTCATTCCATGAACCATTCTTGATTTTATTGATTATTTGATAGTTTTCATGTATATGTTGTGTTCCAAATTCTATAATTAGTTATTGCAGAAATCTTATCTATTTAAATGATACGGAGTAATTTAACATTTAGAATTTACTGGTTATTAACCTTTATAAGATAGAATATAGATATATGATCATCTAACTATATATATAAAAGAAACTAATTTTTACTTAGAAAATAACGTGGCTAAATTTTATAACTAAAATTAGTAGTTACTTTGGTTATTAAGAAAGCAGTTAAACATAAAATATTTAAATTAAAAAAATCAGTTATCAGAAAAAATGACTTAATTTAGTGTTCACTAGTATTTTAAATTTGATTGTCTCCCAAAGAGAATATATCTGAGAGCAAATATAGTGGTACTGCATTCATTGATGTGATCTGGATTTGGATTTGGATGTAGAACAAACCATTTTGGTGATATAAAGGAGTGGTTTGTTCTAGACTTATATGCTTTGTTTCTTTCTGTCGCATTTTATTATTTCTGGTTTTTTAGTGCAATAATAACTGTAAAACCACAGTTTTTTCTTTTATCTTCAGACATTATTTAAAAAAAAAAAAAAAAGATTTCAGACAATAGTGAAAATATAGAAAACAAGCAAAAGCTATGTTACGTGCTTAGGTAATAGAAAAGGAAAAGGATGCTTCTTTAAGAAAGAATATAGAAAAAAAAAATAAGGATTTTTATCTGCTCTAATAATCTTTTACATTGGATCACATAAAGATCTGAGTACATTCTTCTTAAAAACTAGTCAAAAACACTCATTTGCTTATAAAAAAAAGATTTCTAAGGACAACTCATGATGTAAGGTAGATATAATCCTTTAGTCAAATGGACTTAGATATATTCGTAATAGGCTGTTAGGAGTGGCAAGTCCATTAACAAAGTCTTCCTCGGTGATAATTTTATTTTAGTGATAGCAAGAGGAAAACAATACTACTCTAAGATGAAAATAATACTAACTTAAGAAAAACTATATGAAAATAAAAAAGATTTAAATAAGTTTTTTTTTTTTTTCATTTTTAAAGGGGTATAGAAAGACTGGAATACCTTCATCTTGAGTGAAAGACACCTAGATATTGTTTATAATAGAAAAGATTTGTAAAGACTCATGATGTAGGATAAATTTAGTCCTTTAGCCAAGTAGACATTGATATACTTTCAATGGGCCACTTACACATCTAATATCACATGTAGCATTACTTTTTCCACGTGTTTTTCAAGGATATAAACTTACATTGGACATTTATATTCACCGATTCTTGTACTTTTCGTGTTTCTCTCTATAAACTTGTTTGAATTTTCAAGCAATTGCATGATGTCAGGAAGTTGTGCTTTGAAGAATTATTGGAAATTGATGAAGTTTCTTCCTTCTCAGTTTTCGCTCCAGTTGTGCCACTTTCTTGTCATAATAATTAATTGACTAACCTAGTTTGAGGAAGCAAAGTTTGAGAAGGAAGTTCAGATCAAAATTTATATTTCTCTCCTATTAGAAATTTGAAGTAATGCACACATAACACACACCTCTTGATCACAAAGATAGCATCTTCCTCTGATCTCACCAATACCCCTCCAAACTTGGTCAAATCAACGAGTACAGTAACAACTATATCAAACAACACATTGATTGATATGAAACCATCATGGCAAAACAAATCTCATGATTACACCATACATTACAATTACATTAGTAAAATCAAAAAGTGGCATTGTGTATTAGTCACAATTAACAAGAGAAACCAATTTGTACTCTAATTTTCTCCTCCCGTGGACTTGGAGCTTGCTGAAGAGATGTTGCTTCTGGCTTGAGAGGAGGAGGTCGTTGAAACGTTGCTCTTCTCCTGTGAACTGTGTGTGGAGTTTGAGTCGGTGTAGAAGACTAAACTCTGCTGGTTGTCAACAAACACTTGAAGGGACCTTGGAATTGGAGGCATGTTCACCTCTAAGAGCCCCTCAAGGATTTGAACCACCTGAGCCATGCTTGGCCGGTGAGCCTCATTGTCTTGGACACACCATGAAGCAACTTTTATTATTCGAGTCACCTCCTCAATCTCAGCATTGCCCTCCAAACCATGGTCCAAAAGGCTAACAACAGGGCCACCTTGGACGACAACAGTTGCTGCAAAGGTTGGAAAGAAGGTAAATTGGCCATCTTCTGATGGATCAGAGTTCCTCCTTCCGGATACAAACTCAAAAAGCATCATTCCGTAGCTGTACACATCAGCTTTGGCTGTGATAGCCACCCCAGAAATCCACTCTGGAGCAAGATAACCTCTTGTTCCTCTCATGGTTGTGAGTACCCTGCTGAAATCCCTTCCAACAAGCTTAGCCAGGCCAAAGTCTGCAACCTTGGGACAAAACTCAGAATCTAGGAGAATGTTTTCTGGCTTCACATCACAATGTATGATACAATCTCTACACTTCTCGTGAAGGTAAGTTAGTCCCCTTGCTGTTCCCAACGCAATTTGGTATCTCATTTTCCAATCCAACGACACATTACAGCTCTTGTTGAACAAATGGAAATCCAAGGAGCCGTTTGGCATGTAATCATAAACTAGCAGCTTCTTTGCACCTTCAGAGCAGAATCCGCGGAGCCTAACAAGATTAACATGTTGCACTGTCCCTATTGTGCTAACTTCTGTTCGGAACTGTTTTTCTCCTTGGCTAACACTCTCCAACTTTTTCACAGCTACCACACTTGAATCACCTAAGGTTCCTTTGAAAACAGAACCAAACCCTCCTCCTCCCAATTTCTCAAAGAAATTCCTCGTTGCATTTTTCAAATCTCGGTACCCAAATGCGACCAACGAACCCTCCACAGGCTTTCCTGCTCCAACCATTCTCTTCCTTCGCCTAATCACGAAAAACAAAAGAACGGCCAAGAGAACCCCAATGCCAACAACCAGTCCCACAGCCACACCAATAATACTCCCCTTACTGCTTTTATCAACATGAAACTCAGATGCTGCAAGTTTGAGATACAAAGTTTCTCCGTTACCATCATCTAAAGATAGCTGCTGCAGATTCAAAAGGTTCCCAATCCAAATCAAACACCCGTTACTGTCATATGCATAAGCCGTGCAGGAACAGTTGTTTAAGCAAGCTGATTCACATTCCCCTGCCTTCCCTGATCCCACAGATTGTGCATGTTTAGGTAACGCCATGTTGGGAATCGCAAGAAACCTATCCTTATCCCCGTTAGACGGATTCAAATTCTCACACTGCAACTTGGTTCTCCTTTCACACCCACCTGAGTGATCCTCCAAATTCCAATCAGACACTGACTTTGGTTCAAAACCCTGCAAGCAATTACAATACGGCATGGAATTCTCAGTGCAGCTCCCAAACGCACCACAAAACGCGTATACCTCACACTGCTGTCTCGGCTGCGACCAAAACAAGTTCCACTGCTGAGCATTCTCCAACCACGAGAGTTGCTTGACCTGTCCCGAGACATCCATCACAAACCGAGATATAATGGAAGAGTTATACATGGAGTATGTGAAATAGCTCTCGTTGTCGTTCGACACAAACGTGAAATTGTAGAGAAAGTTCGCCCTCATCTCCGGAACTAAACTAAAAATGTGGCCATTCCAAGGACCACTTGTCCAGTACTGTTCAGACTTGTTCCAAAGAATCAAATAAGAAGTGGTTCCTTTGGGGTCTAGTTCCAGAGAAAAAAGACCCGTCGCAGGATCTTCGTTGTTCTTCCATGAAGTGAGGTACTGAGGTTGCTTTGTTTTATTGTCCAGTTTGATTTTGCCACCCGGAAGCCACGTGTCAGTTGGGTGATCAAAACTCTGCCACAAAGGTTCAGAAGCACCAGCACCATTATGCCTATCTCTTAACACAAGATTCCCGGAATCTAGGAGAGTAGCTATTACGACAGAATCTGACCCGGAAGAACTCATGTTTGTTGACCAAACTTGTTTAGAAGATCCATCCAAGAGAACTAGATTGCCATCTGATACTGTTAACGTGGCAGTGTTCTTATCAGAGACCGGGTTGTCTCTATTTGCTACCCAAACTATTGTTTGTTTGGTGACCTTTTTGTACCATATGCCTATGTAGTAGTTAGAGGAATTACCCGGCTTGAAGAAACCCAGCTCGAAGATTTCACCGTCAGAGACGAGGGTTTGGTCCCCAGTGAGAGTTTGGTTTGCTGACACGTTTGTGAGAGCCGCAAGGGAACTGTGGGTGAACAAAGAGAAGAATAGGGTGAGAAGAGAGAAGCAGAACCATGGGTTCTTCATGGTGTTTAATGCAGCAACTTGCTGGGAAAAATTAAAGGAGAGATTGTACTTGGATTTCGATGCAGTGGAACAGACATAGAAACCATGAATGAATGAAGGAACAGCAATGAGTGTTTCGTTAATGCGCTAATGGCGACTGTTGTGTTCATCAAGTGAAACGGCGCATTTTGTTCTTCTCACTATCTTAACGAAACATGTGTCATGCGTCACTGTCATGAGTTGTAAACTTCTTTTCATAATCATCCATCAACCTACAATGAATTGAAACCTTATATTACTTGAAAAATTAAAATAATATTTCTGATTGTTTATGGAGTATACTGGGTAATATCTCCTGATTCTTTTTAGTAAACAAAGCATTGGACTTTTTGCTTTTTTTGGCTAAGAATCAATATCAATTATAACAGTAACGTGAATACAATAAAGTTTGTGAGAACTGTGCAGCAGTATTTCTCTTCAGGCGAATGCTTAATCTCACAAGACCAATAATTTTATCAATAATCTAAACCAACAAGACTAAACTTTAAAACAAGAACATTGAGAAAAGGAAATAACAACTCAAGTTTATCGTTGAGTTGAACACAAATACAGTGGTAAATACATAGTTTATACAAATTTTCCCTTGTCTGAGTTGGTATATGGTAACTTCTTTTGTATAACCAGAGTGGTGCAAAGTACAATGTGATATAATGCAATGCGAATTCACGCAAATTAAGATAAAACTACAGCTGAATGATATTAAATTATTGTTATCCATCATTTTCTTTTCTTTTAATGATGATTAAGACCTTGGTGATCAAGTTGAGAGGGTAGTTGGGAAAAGAAGAGTGTATTAATGCACATAATTGATGGAAAACAAGTATAAGATTTTCACCAAAAATGAATCCTGGCTGGTAAGTAAATTTCTAAATGATGTTGACATGCCCCTGCCTTAACTCCATTGATGAGGGTGTTCGTTGTCCTCGTGCTGAAGCAACATAAAAGTAGTGGTTCTTTTCTTTTTCGAAGACTTTCACGTTATTAGAAAATACAATAATAAATAATGATGTAAGCATAGATTTGATGTTTTTTAGATTGTAAGTATGAGCGGCAGTTTTGTAAAATTGAGAAGTTTTCCAGGCAAATTTATTATTTTAAAGTTTTGAATGGGAGACAATTTAACTTGATTTGTAGTTGATAATGAACTTTACATGTTATGATTGAACTTAAATGTGATTTATTGATCTGTTTGTTTTTATATATGACTTCCTCTTGTTATATGTTATTACTTATTAAATTTTAAGTGAAGTTTAAATTTTAATTTAATAAATTTACATGTATCATCTTTTTTTTATCAATGTTATTTTATATATCGTATTATTATATTAAAAATTAAAATAATAGTCTTTAATTGAAATCAGTTTAAATCAAGTTAAACCTTTAACTTTGAACTTGTATTTTTATTGATTCAACGATGGGTCCAATTTTGACATCATTGTATAGAAATGTTTTATAATAGTGTGACATAATTATTTTAAGTCAATATCAATGTGATACACAATTCAGTTAGAAATTAGATTTTGAGTGGACTCAAAGCTGATATAGTTATGTAAGTTACAGAGGATAAGAATACCAGAGTTCTTCAACCTTTTAAAGATGTTTATAATGTTGTTTAAAGTCCACTGTTAACCATGCATAAGCTATTATCTGCCATTGTTGTTGGTATGATGAGTTAGTCTATGTTTAAGTTATGGCCGAGACACTTAAATCATAAAAATAAAAATTTAAAATATATTGAATAATATATATTTCAAAACAGAGTATCAATATAAATATATTTTCACCATATGCAAAATATTATCTTGTTTTAATAATTATATAGTGTTCATTTAATTATTTATTTTAAATTTTCGGAAAAAAAATTTAATTCAAACGATTATAAATTTAATTTAATATGAAATTAAAATCAAAATAAATAAATTTAACAGTAAAAGTTCATTAATAGGGTCACTTCTGGCCCAACCTTGATATTAACAGCTGTCCATTACTATATATGAAACATCATCAATCAACAATGAATTTCCATACAGTTACACAATGTTGATCAAGTACTTAAGACTCTGTTCCAAGGCCATGCTCTTCACAACTTTCCTTGATAAACGGCAAAATTCCTCTCCTTGTCCATGGCGTACTAGTTTAAAGGTGCTCTATCAATGCATACAACAAAATTCATGCATTTAAACTTCTTATTTACACTTCAGGATTGTTTGGTTATAAAGATGTAATAATTAATTATTTGGTTCATAGGTAAAATCTCATTTTTCATTTTTACTGTATATTTTATCTTGTTAGTGTAGAAAGTAGCTCACCTTTTTTGTCTTTTGGTATTTAATGATGGTTTGATGATAAAGATATAATGATATAATAATTAATTATTTAGTTCACCAATAAAATATAATTTATCATTTTTGTGATATATTTGTTGTTAATGTACAATATATCTTAGTTAAAAAAAATATATATTAGGTTAGAAAGTGATAAAAAAGATATTTGAATTTTTTTCATTCTTCATCTCATTCATCTTAATTACAAGATCTTAGTCATCACAACTATTATTATCATATTTTTGTTAATTATCCTTATTATACTAATTACTATTAGTATCTTTGTCAAAAAAAATTGTTGCCATTTATTTTATTTATCATTATGTTATTATTATTATATGTTATCTTAATTGTCTTAATTATCAACACACCACCAATCATGATAATTACTAATAAGACAATCACTAGTATTTATGTTTGTATTATTATCATCATTAATATAGTGATCATTGTCATCATAATTAAAATCATTTTCGAATTGTTTTTATTGTTATTACTTTCATTTGTATTGTTATCATGTTATTTTATCATAACTATTATTATCACGTATCATTAATATCATAGTGGTAATATATTGTTCTTTCATTTTTGTTCTAAGTTTCACTAAACATTTAATAAAAATATTATTTATCTTATTCTATCTTATAATATTTTTATTTTATTTTTTTATCATTTTTTCATCATTAGTCATTATTTTAGTATGTTTCTAAATTTTCATTCAAGTCAATTTAGGCTTTTTAATGTTATTTTAGAGAAATGACTACTCATGAGTGAAAGAATTCCAACTTACACATATACGAATTGATCATTTTGTTTAATATTTTAAAAATCACTTATTTAAAAATAGTTAGGTTTTATTTTATTTTTTTGAAAAAAGAGAAAATGACTTCTTTTTCAAAGAAGTATATCATAAAAATACCTAAGAGATAGTAATTTACTTATTTTATTAAAAGAATTTAAAACATAAATACAAATAAACCGATAATATCAAGTTTAATTCAAGATTACGTACTTAATAAGTTGTTATAGATTAAATCATAACAATTCTATGATTAATATTATGTATCTTAAATTTTAATAAAAAAATCATTTTTAAGCACAAGTTTTAAATATATATATATATATATATATAGAGAGAGAGAGAGAGAGAGAGAGAGAGAGAGAGAGAGAGAGATAAATATCTTAATATTTAAAGTTAAGACATTAGTTATATAGTACATAAAAAACTAATTTATTCTTCATTTACATAAAAACTTTTTCTCTTTAAACCTATTTCTCGACTTTTATCTATGTTCTCGAGTTAAATATTTATTTTGTTTTATATTCAACTTCACATAGTGAAGAATACCAAGATTAGAAGATTAGACAATCAAAATTTTAGTTAGAATAAATTCTTTATTTTTTCCTAAATATTTGAGACGTTTGTTTTGTTTTCCGTTCATGTGATTGAATTGGTGCATGTATGAATAATCTAATGAAGAAAAATTAATCTTGGTTAGTCTGGACGTCTAATAATATATTTTATTTTTGAATCAAAATCTAAAGTAAAATTAGGATATCCCTAACAGTTCCTTTGTATTTGTGAGGAAACTTTGAAGGAACAACTACTATTAATATTAGGTAAGAAAAATAAATACGCTCATAATTTCAAGTTGACATGAGTTACAAATCTTGGTTAAAGCTTATAGATGAAGTGGTATGAAATTGATTGTATTTTACAATATGGTTTTGTTAGATTAAAAATTGTATATTAAAATCCTTGAGTTTCATAGGAAAGTTAAATTTGATTATTATAATAGTGATGAGATGAATATTTACAAGTAATAGTATTGATGAGATTGTTTTGAATATATGTTTATACTGATGATTAGATTGAATTTATGTAATCCTTTAATGGGTATTAAGGAGATTGTTTTAATTACATGTTTATAACTATGATTAAATTGAACTTATGTAATTTTTTAATGTTATATTGGTATAGAAATGATTATACAAATTATATAAATTTGACATTTCTATTGTTGATAAAATAATATTTGTTCCTGATTAATCTATAACAGAAATAATTTTAGTTGTGTTGATGTAGAAATATTTTGTAAAATAAGAGAAAAAATTATATTTAATTAATTTTTATTAGTGTTGCTTTCAGGACATACAAGATTGAAAATTTGAATGAGATAGAGACCAAATCTTCTTTGGATGATACTCAAACACTTTTAATAATGTTCAAATAACATATTTTATTATTTAAGTATTTACTCATAACTTAAATAAGGGAAAGATAATGTTAATTTTATCCTTGAAAATAATATATTGTTCAAGAGATGTCTTTCTATTCTTAATTTCTATTTTTAACTATATATGTAATGAATTCATTTTTTTTAAATGAATGATAATGTGTTATATATTTATTAAGTGATAGTGCATAATGGACGAATATGAATGGAGTAATGTGATGATTGATTTGTATGAAAAATGACATATACTTAAAATCATATTTTTGTTTGATATGTATTTTTCACTTATGATTGTTAGAACTCACTTTTTAAAAGAAGATGTTTTAGTTTTAGTATCAATATAAGAATAAAGTTTAAATAATTTTTTTATAATCAATTTTCTTATAAATGATTGTTTTACTGTATTGAGCTACTAAAATGTGATATTAGATTAAAATTTTTTTTATTTATCTATTAATCATTACATAAAAAAAAATTTGTAAATAAATTGAACATTATCTATAAATATCTTACTTACGAAGAAATATGTAAGTAATTACATATGAATTCTTTTTAAAAAAAAATTTATAAATAATTACACTGATAAAAATTTATAGATAAATTTAACATTAATTAAAGATTTTACTTAAGAATCTGCTACTTACACAAAAATCCATAAGTAAGTAATTACTTTTTTTCTTAAATAATGATATAATAATTAATAATAATAATAATAATAATAACAATAATAATCAAAATATAATCGAAAACTTAATTTAGTAAGTAACTGTAAGTTGTGTCCCGGGTTCGAGTCCTATAATGTCTAAAACTCTATCTCGACGTTTAGTATATGTAGGGTCCAACACAATTTATATAAATAGATAAATACTTTAAAATAAAAAATAATTGATTTTTTCACTGTTACTATATACTCTATAATTGGTTAGAAAATGCTAAAGATTGACGTGTAATAGGAAAGATTTCTACCAAAGATTGACGTCTAATACGACATATATCAATAATTATTTAATAAAATAACTAAAAGATACTCTCAGATTAATTTAACCACCGATAACATTATGCATCTGACTGGAAAACAAAAAAGATTATTATAGAACGAAAGACAATTCAAAATCCGGAGAAGGAAAGCAATTAAAATAAACCATAAGAGTTATTTATGTAGCATTTTTTTTCAAGTTGCTCAGCCTGAAATTTATCTTTAAGTGTTAATATGGATAACTGATTTAACAAATTCTTGAAAAGGCACTGGTGCCAATTGTTTTTTTAATGAAATAACATATGACTTTCTTTGGCAATATGGATAACTGATCTAATAAAATAAAGTCTTTAAAGGTATCTTTTCATAATATCATAAGCATTTTTATGAAAATAATTTTGTTGTAGTGGAATAAGATTGTTATAAATAGTAAACCTTTTTACGTATTTCACATAACTGTATATTTTAACATGTTATTATATCACTTCCAGAAAGATGTATACAAAGCAAGCAATTCAATATTTTTTTATCTGTTCGTCACTACGAGTACATAACAACAAGATAGGTTGTTGAGTGTCTCTTCTAGCTTTTATAAAAAGTCACAATAGGCCCACCCAAAAATTGGGATCACTAACTCCTTAATTGGGTATTGACTTTAGTAGCCCAAACATGCTCTTAAATGATTCTTAATATACTTTTGGTAATACATGAAATCGTACATAATTACTTATTTTCTGTAAGAATTACATGTAGGTTTAAAAATACAAAAATAACATCAATTAATCATTCCAATTTGATTAATAGTTTGAAATCTCAACGTTTTTTATTTTAATTTAATATATTACAAAAATGACTTAACATGGTAGTGTGTTTAAATTTTATCCTTATATAAAAGTGGTAGAATCCAAGAGTTTGTTAGACGATAAAACGTTCTCTTCGTCTGCATGCATTGATTGGATCGTGACTTCCCTGCTATAAATCCAAATCCAGCAATTCTCAATCAATTAGCCATGGATGTAACAGTGAAGTCAGATTCAAGTAAACCCACTACAAAACCAGCTATTCTTGAAAACATTTTGAAATTTAGCAGTATCGTTCATTTGTTGCACCACATGGCAACACACCATACATTGTTACAAAAATTGACCCAAGACTTCTTCATTTGGTCTATTGTCACCTAAGCTGGCATTTATCATTTCTCATACCTCACTTTAATCTAGGACACGTCCCTGTTCAAAACTCTTCCAAGTTTGTTAGCCATTTCGCTTCCTTTCTCAATAAAAACTTCACTAAGGACAATGACCCTATCTTCTCACAACGTCTTCTTAACAGTTATCACTAACAACCTTCTAACTAACCTCAATATGTTCACAATTAATATAATAACTGATAAGTTCCAGCAAATATGTAAGAAAATTAAATTAACTTTTTTATAATTTAAAATTGATGTATCTATAAATTAAAGGGAATTTACAAATAAGTTTACACTTAAATTGACTTCGATTTGTAGAAAATTAATTTATAAGAAAAAGTTGGTCCTAAAAATTCTAGACAATTATAACAAATCTAGATAATTATTTACTAATATATTAGATCATTCAATACTTTATCGGACACTAAATTCTTGTAAACGATTTCGCAGGCGAAGAGTCAAGTTGAATGGTTTATATTTAATTGGTGGATATTGAGACATAGATTAGGTAGGATTAGCAGGGGAGTGGATAACTAAGCATAAGCATAATCTAATCACCAATTAGTTGACGAATAAATTGGGACTTAATCCAAAAAGGATGAAGTAACCAATGTGAAAAGACCAACGCACCCTTTCACACACAAAACTTTGCAGTTTGAAAGAACAGAGTGTGAGAGGCTCTTCTGCTGACGCTTGAAGACAGGGAGGGGAAAAAAACTAAGAAATTCTAGAAACCTCTGATCAGAGAGTCTTTGAACGGTGAGGACCGTGAATAAATCAATTGCTCAAAATCAAGTTCCCAAAAGTTTGATCACTTTTGCATTGACCTTTAACTTTTCTTGTTCTCTCCGGTTATTCGCTCGACATGAATCCGCAATCACCGGACCCTCCGGTTCCGACGTTCTCCCCACGGTTCGCTCTCACCACCGGTTCGCAACGGAAAATCGCGATCGCGGTGGATCTGAGCGACGAGAGTGCTTACGCGGTGCGGTGGGCGGTGCAGAACTACCTCCGACCGGGCGACGCGGTGATCCTGCTTCACGTGCGTCCCACGAGCGTCCTGTACGGCGCGGACTGGGGCTCGGTGGATCTGAGCGTGGCGGAGGAGGGCGGCGATGAGGAGTCTAGGCGGAAGCTGGAGGATGACTTCGACAACTTCACGGCGACGAAGGCGAGCGATTTAGCGCAGCCGCTGGTGGAGGCGCAGATACCGTTCAAGATCCACATTGTGAAGGACCACGACATGAAGGAGAGGCTGTGTTTGGAAGTGGAGCGCCTCGGGCTCAGCGCCGTCATCATGGGAAGCCGCGGCTTCGGCGCCTCCAAGCGAGCCGCCAAAGGAAGGCTCGGCAGTGTCAGCGATTACTGCGTGCACCATTGCGTGTGTCCCGTTGTGGTCGTGCGTTACCCCGAGGAGAACGACAACGGTAACGGCAACGGAAACGGCGGTGGTGTTCTGGTTGGGGAACAGGTGGAGCTTCCACCTGTGCCTGAGGAAGAGCACGAGGTGTATCATGATGCTTCCGATGAGCACAGAGGTTTGGTTTCACCCTATTATCATTTTTTTTTTCACCATAAGAATGATAATTACGGTATTATGATTTAATATTGCATAGTGTATAGTTGGTTTGAGTAAGTATCTTACTTGTGTAGCATTGGAACGGAGAGGATTGAGTGTTGCACACTACTTAGATGTGCATGCTACTTTCTTCAATCAAATTTGGTATTTGTCTAAGTTATCATCTTGACTAGAGAGAGATTAGAGAACGATGTCAAAAATAGCAATAATATTATGATTCTGATTGGATAATATTCTTCATAACTACTTGTAATAAGAAGATAAAATTATTTCAGTTTCTCGGATAAACTAAGATCAAATTTGTCAACTTTGTAGGAGCACATACTTAATTTATCCAAGAACTGGAATACACAAGTCGATTTTAGTTTATAAAAGAAGCTCAATTCATTTTAGTTTTTTATATTTTTTCCTTATAAATACTCATAAGTCGATTTTAGTTTATACAAGAAGCTCAATTCATTTTAGTTTTTTTATATTTTTTCCTTATAAATACTTGTGGAAAAAAATTATCAACAGAGGACCCATGCTCAGGTTGTGTTCTCCACGTAGCTCTCTGTCAAGGTTTTTGTTAGTAATTGAGTTTATGCCTAACTCAACCCTTTAAAACCAATTTATAAGATAAGTTAGGCTCAAGCTCACATCAATTAGCATTAAGGTCAGATAGTAATATATAAGTGAGTATAATGGTTTTCTTACGAGTTAATTTTGTAGGCTTGAGTTAGTCATAAATCTACTTACTAACATGGTTTCAGAGATATAGAGAGCCTAACTTAGTCAATTTCATAGGATTGTTGTGGCACCCTCTATTGGACTCCCGTTAGAACATTTACAAATATCTAATATCACGTCCGAGATGTTCATTCCTCAGCATGAGAGGTTGTGGTGAAGATCCTGGAATAAGGTTAAATTATAATATATAAGTCGGGTGCAGTGCTGACCTTGCAAGCTGATTTTGTTGAGTTAGACATAAATTTACTTCATAGCTGTTTTTTCTTGATGATTTTTATGAGTGGAATTGTATTGGGCTTTACTGTTCAAAACATGAACTTGGGGAGTATGGTGTTGGATGAAATGGCCTTTCAGGCTTGGGCCACAGGATTAAGTGTGGTTGGACACACGCTACAAATGTGAGAAACCTGGTCAATTTGTTTAAGAACATGGAAGCAAGAACTACTAGCTTCTTATATGTGGGAAACCATGACCCAGATGTGTAATCAAAACATTATAACTTCCGTGCTGAAGCAATAGAGGAGGAAATCTGAAACAGACATAGAGGACTGGCTTGCTGGTTGACACAACAGCAGAAATAAGAGAAAAGCTTTGTATGACATTTAAAACCAATCTTTATCCAAATTTAAAGTAACTTAGGTAATAAGAAAATACAACAACTGTCTGTGAGTAATCCATATGTAAGGTTTTCAAGTTGCTACCAAGGACCTAACACAACCCTGCTCCATTATCTGGATTTGAGACGGACTATGGGACGTAGCTACTAAAAGAGGTTAAAATGAAATGTGTAATAACTAAATATAATTCAAAATTATATGTAAAGATTAAAAGGAGATGTTTTAAGTATAGGAATTAACTGAGTTTTTATAACTATAGGAACTGAATTAGTAATTAAGCGAAGAAGTAAAATTATAACGTTACTACTGTATCTTTAATGCAATAGCATTGTTGATACTTGTGCTTCAAAAGCATGGAAGTATTTTGAGAAGGGCCAGATTGGGCCAGATTGTTATCATCAACTTTTGAAGTTAAGTTTTGCATGCAGTTAGTTTACTCAAATTTTAAAGGATTGATTCATTTGCCGAATAATGGAATTGTCTGGAATGTCAATGATGATATTTGACACTAAATATAACACACTTAGGAAGGTCTACAAATTGAAAATTGCTATACAGTTGTTTACCTAAGGCTCAATCCAACTCGTATCACTTGTAATGTGTTGCATTTAAGCATTTATGTTAAAAACATATCCATAAGGCACGTGACACTGATCACCTATTCTTTTCTGTATGAGTGCTACAATTCAATTCTTCAAGTTAAATGAGGTACTAAACTAATCCGAGCATGATATGGACCTAGTGGACTTAATAATTATCCATCATATGCTGCCCACTTATCCCACAATGCTTTGCAATTGGGAGATAACTTCCTAGGACCTCTAGGCCTAGGGAAAGCTCATATAGGCTGGCCATACCCTAGATAGAGTAGAGTGGGCAAATTTCACCAATACACACTAAGGGTAATGTTGGATTTGAGAGGTTTTAAAGGAAAGAGTTACTAAGTAATACCTTGGCAAAAGGAAATACCAAACCAAAAATGTGGATATTTATTTTTTTAATATACCTTTTCTTGGTCAAGGAGACTACCAAGTTTATTTTTAGTTCTAGATTAGTATACTAGCTGTTGAAAAGAATAAAAAAAAATTCTATACTTTTGCTTTTCACAGACCATCAAATAATGAAATAACCTAAACCTTGTAGGATTTCACCTATTACTTAAGTTGGGAGTATATTATTACAAGTTGATTAGTTTTTTTCTTATTTAACCTGCTTATTTTTTGGTGTCTGAACAGATGCTTAAGGAGAGTATAGAGCAATGTCTATATCCCTACTAACTTCAGGTAATGCATGAATATCATCAGCAATTTACAATTACCATTTTATCCTTACTCAAGTTTGAATACAAGCTGTTATTGGCGGATTTAAATCCTATTGTAAATGAATAGTAGTAGCACCGATAACTGTTACTTTCTGTGCACTTTTCCCGGCTGGGACCTGGACAAGGGAAGTGATTGCAACTGGTATTCCCAGTTTTTTTTTTTTTTCTTGCTGCATTATCTTCCAAGAAATAAATTGGTTGGAATATGAAAAACCACAACCCCAATGTAGTTCATTAACTCTGAATTCATATCTTTACAACTAAAACAGCAATTTAGTTCATGAAATTGATATCATTGATCCGATTAATCCTCAACCTTAAGAAAAGGCAAATTTAGTTGTTGACTTTAATAATTACCCTCAATTTAGTCTTGAATTTGGGAACTATCTGTCAATTTGATCTTGCCCAATTTAGATTCTAACATCAGGAACCAAATTTGTGATGTTAAGGATAAGATTAACCAATGATGCTAATTTCAGTATTTAATTTTGTATTGATTTTTCTTTCACTGACAGCTACAGTGGATTTTTTAATAATAAATGTTAGTTATTACCTTGTAGGCTGCTTTATATTTCTAGGTATATTCATTCAAATTAACTGCCATTAATTTTGTTTTTTCAGGAACTGCTCATAGCAGTGAGGCTTGTGTCAAATGAAGAAGAATGTATTAAACTTGAAAAGTATCTTCTTTGGTTGGACAAACTATACACTGTAAATTGGTTATTTGGTTGGTTAGCATGTGTATGTTGTACAAGTTTGTTTCTACACTGCTTCAATACCCATTGGCAGGGTTGAATATGCTATCTTTCTACTCTACATTTGATTTGGAGGCTCTTGCTGCACTTCGTGATTGGAAACCAATTATTATAAATCTAAGAAACAACAGAAGTTCTATTTTTTTGTCTTTTGTCGTGTGAATATAATGGTACTCTAGTTCAATTATGTTGAAGGAAAGTTGGAGGATGACTTAGAATCACACATATTACAAATTGTCTCGGACACCCCCAACTAAACAATATTTGCCATGGATCACACAATGCTTGTGGTTTGACGTTCATCTATAATTAAAAATAAATTATAAAAGGGAAAATGGTTACTAATGTTGCAATAACAGTGTAGTTATTTCACCACGTAAAGAAAACGTTAGTTTGGTGAAAGGAAAAATCTCATGAACCACGAACAGAAGTTTTGACAAACTTAAGGTAAACAAATTACAAGTTAGGAATTATTTGCTGACTTGATGATTTGCAAATATGTAGTGTATAAGGTGGCACACCATCTCCAAGAACTTAAGGAAAACCCTCTGTTGTTACCTTGAACTGTTCATTTGAAATTCGAAATTTGAAGAACAATCAATTACAGAAGTTGTTTTGTTTGTGTCTCAAATTATGATTAGGTTCACTGTGGGTTTTTTCTTTTTCTGAGTGTCTCAAATCATAATTTGACCGTGATGGAACTGAGTATTCAGTGAAATTCATTGATTGTGTTGTTTTGCATTGACATCTTATTTTTGTGGAATTTATTTATTCAGTGGTATGCATCTGGTCCTGTAGATGTATCCATGCTAGATAGTGATTCACAACAGGGTTTGAAACTCCGGTTGGATCGTAATCAAGTTCTAAAAGCCCAAAACTTAACTTTATTAATGGACCACAGCATACTTCTGCTAAATTTACAGTGTGAATTCTTTAGGCAGCTTTGTTGCAAACCCATTGTTCTTTCCTTCGCTATTGTCATCTTTTACTTAAAATCTTAAAATTATTATTTTCTATCTAGACATTTTTTAAAGTTTAAGATGAAATTACGATAAAAAGTCATTTTAAAGTTTAAAATAATAAATATAGTGAGAAAATAGAAATTAGGATTTAAAGAGGAAAAAAATTCAATTTTCTTTTAACTTCAGTAGAATTTAATGGTTTGTTATGTGTTGGGTTGAAGATAATTTAAAACAATCGAAACGATTTAATTTGTTAAATTTATAAGTAAAAATGATGGAACTTTGAGGGTTAATTTTTCTCAGAGGAAAATAAAAGCAAAACTGAGTCTCAACTATCATATGGAAGGATATTATGAAGTTGAGAAGGGATATACCTAACAAAACAGTATTGACTAGTTAAGCTTCACGGTTTAGTGTTAAATTATTAGGTAAGTTTTATTAATTATATTATCAATTGCTATATATATTTTTCTTTGAAGGATTTTGCACAATTATGTTTTAGTTTGTTTGAAGAATATCAATCCTTCCTTTTTACGGTCTTTGTGTTTTTCCTTCTTTTCTCTCCTTTCATAACCATAGTTTGAATATAGTATCAAAGTCAACTACCTGTTCATGACATTACTGTTAATATTGTTTTGTAGGATATTTTATATACCCCACAAAACAATTCAAATACAACTTATTATTTATAAATGGCCTTCTAAGACACCATTAGCTGCTATTTACAGGATATTCTCCACAAAAGGAGAGGATTGGCAATAGTCCAAGTAGCTAAACAGTGAAAGCTTAACTAGCTAATAGTCCAAGTATTTTTCTCTTCAAGGGCTTTTAATTTTTCACTCATGGTTTCTCTCCATTCGGGGAATTTAACTTCTTGATGGTAGAAAGTAGGTTCATAGGTGGATGTAACTTTTCCAATGAAGTGTTTCTATTGACAGTTATCAGAAAAAGAAATGGTGGAATAAAGCATTCACTGATGCTGAATACAGGCCTAATTCTACTGCATCAAGTGACTTGGTTTGCTTTTGTAAAGATTTCTTATACACTTTGAAGTCCACGTCTTCACAATTACGTTACTATGTGACAACAAATATTCTATTTCTTTTGGCTACAAACCCATGACTTTACGAGAGATTAAAACATATTGACTTAGATCACCTCTCAATCATAAAACTAGTTGAAGAAGGAAGTATAAAACTTATACTTGTCAAAGCAGAAGATCAAATTATTTGTAGAAGTCCTTCTACAAACACTTTTCAAAAAGTTTAGTAACAAATTGGATTCTTTAAATATTTTTTTCCAACTTGTTGGTATTAACTCTTTAGTATTAAGTTGTTAATTAAGTTTTATTAACTATATTATTAATTATTATTATATTTTTTTTACAATTTTTTTCTTTTTTCTTCTCTTTGGTCATGATTAGTTTTATTGGATAAACTATTCGAGACATCTAAGATATTATTCGTTTTGAAATTCGGTGCTTTGTCACGATTTTACGATTTTATTCTTAAAAGACGTATCTAAATATGGAAGAAGAAAAGTGTATATAAAATAACTTTGACCTCCACTCTTAAACTATTTGGGACTTTTGGAGATATCAAAACAATATCAATTATTAAACTAAATAAAATAAGTTATAATCGAATCGTTTTAATTGAAATGATATATTTTTAAGTAAAAGAATTACACTTTTACTGTGTATTATAATTTTTAACGTAAATATATAATATAATATAATATAAAAGACTAAATCTTACTCGTTCTAATATTAATAAAAACATGTAAATCCTTTTACTTTTACTATCGATTAAAAGAGATTAAAACAAGGTGCTGACACCGTGCTTACAAAGGTTTAGACTTAGAATCCAACATGGAAGCAATATTTAAGTCGTCTGTCTAAAAAAAACATACAATATGTCATCATCTGAAGTAATACCCAGGGTGAGACACCAAGTTTTTGAGTAAAACATTTACTGAGAGTTTTGAATAAAACAAAATTAATAAGAGATCAAATTAATTATTTCCTTATAACAAAATTAGCTGTATTTTTTCAAGAAAAAGGGTTTGATCAGTGGAAAAGAAATTGAAGAATAAAAAAAAAGGCTAAATTTAGGAATTTAAAACTATAATTAACTAAAAAATGTTATAATACAATTATAATGTAAATAATTTTACGTTTTCCTTCAATTATAAGTCATACCTAATGCAATTTCCAATTAGTTTACAATATAAATAATATATTAATTAGTATTGCACATAAATTAAACTCTGAATCAAACAGTACTGAACTTTAGGCTATCATTTTTCAAAATTAAAATTATTTACTACAGATTTTAAATATTTTAAATCATTTGTTGGACCCTTTAGTGAAAAAACAAATCCTTCTATCACATTGTAGCTAAGAGCATCAATAATTATTTTAAATGGACTGGTATATTAGCTCTGTGACATTTGCAATCGTATATAAACTCGAGGACATATATGAAAATATAGGCCAATGCTAATATTACTAATGTGAATGCTTAATTTTATGGATCATACAATAAATTTATATATTAATACATAAATTATTTTCTCCATTCATATATTTTTATTATATAATAAAAAAACAATTATAGTTTATACAAGTCATGATATTTGTATAAACAATCACATCATCTGTTCTTATAATAAATTTTTTAAGAAAATACTAGTAGCCTTCAAAATACCACATTAGAGATGACTGAAATAGTTTTTATATTTTAAATGGTTATATAATCATTCTTTTTCTTAGTAAAACCTTACTTAAAGCATCTGAATTATTTTAATTCTTTCTTAAAATATTAATTTTAATTTTATTCAGATACAAAAATTACAAAACTTAAATTCTAGTCTATACCGACATATGCTAGGAGGTATTTGGTTTTGCTCCCAGAATGAATTTGGGCCGGTCCAATTCATTGCTGTGCTTGTTTGAGCTTCTTATTATATACGTGGAAGACTAATTTTATGGACATTTTATGGACATTTCAGTTTTTAATGAAATATTAATCTTTTTATATTCTACAAATAAATTACATTAATACTTATATTTAAAATGGATAAAAAAATTATATATCTAATAAAAAAGTGACATTATTTAACAAGTAATGTCTAATATATATAAAAATCATAAAATACAAACATTTTGGAACACAGGTAGTATAATATATTAATATGCTATCTGTATTTGGAGATTTAAAGTGAGGATTACTAAAATATACCAAATGGGTTACAAATGAAAAGTAATTAAATTTAGATACCTATAATTTATTACAATTAGGTCATTTTAGTGGTGGTAAAATAATTTTCATAAACCAAGTCAAGATTTATTTCATCATGTCTCTCCCATAAAATATGAAAGTATTGAACAAAATTGTATGGTTATTTTAAATTTTTAATATTCAATTACTAAAGTAATATGATAAAATAATAAATGTTTTTAATTAACACGGTTTAATTTCTATTTTTGCAAGATTTTATTATTTTTAAATTACACAAACTATTAAAATTTACACCTATAATATAAAGAATAGTTCTTTGGAATACTTTCCAAAATTTTAAAGTGAGTAAGTAAACTGAAAATTATACTAAATTGTTATTGGACTGCTAGCTGTAACTGTAATAATTAATTTGAAAACATTTCAAAGTCCTCTGCCTCTTCTAACGTCCTAACGAATACCGAAATCTTGAAAGCTCGAGTCTATCACAACGTGTGTCATGTTTGAAATACTTATATTGTAGTCTTTCAATATCATCTAAAAGGAATAAGAAAAATACTAAAAAAACTTAAAAATGATATTGAAAAATTAGTCTAAAATTTTAAAAATATACCAACAAAAATATATATTAATAGTATAACTTATATTGGAAAAAAGTTACTGCAAAGATTTCCAAGACTATGGTTAGTATAATGTTTATCTTCGTTTTTACTATAATATTTACAGGCATGATTTGATGGGTTTTCCCCATAATTGAAACCCTTAGATATATATTACCGTAACACATTCCGTAATAGACCATTCAGTTAGATATATGTTTTCAGCAGCTTTTCGGAATAGACGATTCCGTAACACATCTTATCAATCACATATGAATTCTGGAATCATTCATTCGTAGGCAAATATAAATTAAAAAAAGCTTTTGGGAGGACTGTTCCGGAAAACTTATGGAAAGCATGATTAGTACAAATTCATCCCACCTCCAATTTACCTGACACGATACTTAACTGCCACAACTGCTCCGCACATGTGGGTAGTTGCTCCGCCACTGCTGCTGCTATCGATGGCACACGCTACCGTAGAAAACCTCTCAACCAGTACACCTCACCCCGCCAAGTTCATCGATTTATGTTGTTCTACGTTCACTTCACTTCAGCCAGCTCACCGTTCCTCTACTATTACATTGAGTTTAATATAATCAGGGACAAAATTACCATTACAAAGAGGTCAGTTTGAAAAATTTTGAGGTGCCTTAATAACAGAAGGTGCAAGTAGAAGCAGTCTACGTTGAATCGAAGTTAGGCTCATGTTAAATCTACGTAAGGCCTAATCAAGGCTTACATCGAGTTGATTTGTTTTGGGTTAACGGTAAGTTGAGTCGAGTTGGATCAATGTCAAATCGAGTCGAATCAAATTAACATTGAATTGAGTTAAGTTGAGTTAAGTCAATGTCAAGTTGAGTTGAGTTAGGTTAATGTCAAATCAAGTTGAGTCAGATTCATGTCAAGTGAAATTGAGTCATATCCATACTCACATCGAATGGAGTTATGTTAGGTTCACATTGAGTTGGGTAGAGTTGGTCTCATTTCTCACTGAGTCAAGTCGAGCCACATTAGGTCGAATTGGGTCAACCCACTTTGGGTTGAGTTGAATTATATTCACTTCAGAACGAGTCTAGTTGTGTCCATGTTAGTCCAAGTTCAGATCAAATAATGTTAATTTAAGTTTAAGATAAGATTGTCTAAGATCGAACCTACCTTGCATTATGTCTAGTCAGGTCAAATCCAAGATGGATTGGGTAAGCTCCGTCAAACAAGTTGGGTTAGGCTATAACCGTCCAATCAAGTTGCAAATATTATAAATTAATTAAGCATTAATTTATAATTAATGTAATGTATTTAGGAATCAATTTATAATTTATACTATTTTAAGGATTTATGTAATTCTAAAAAGTACTTAGGAGGTAATTATAAAATATACTTTGACCTTTCCACTAACTCACTTTATGTGGGTGTTTTTGAATTGAAAATTTATTTTATGAGTAACCTATCTTTAACTTAAATGGAGTGTTTTTAGTAAAAAGGAGTGTAAATAATGATGATGGTGCAAGTTAAAATGGGTTACAATTAATAGAACTTCTGCTTATTGTTAATTCTATTGTTGAAAGAAATGGGTCTAATAATTTGACTCGTGGTGCTTCTTTATGCACCTCCATAGGTTCTTTCTAAATCTCCATATCTTTTTAAAATGATAATTTTGTCCTTATCTAAAAAAAATTAACCTTCTCCCCCTCATAACTCAGTTTTCATCTTTTATTGGTACACCTCCTTTTATCTCTTTTACTGTGAAACTCTTGAAACTTCTTTTAGGATGAAATTCTCCTTTATTTAGAAATTTCTGAAAGTAAAGTTGTTTTGAAATGAATTTAGATATGTGAACACAATATGCATGAAAAAGGAAAAATTTCTTCCAAAAAAAAGTATACGGACTTTTTTATTAACATACTGTACTATAAAATCTAAAATATAATATTAAATCTAGATTTATCTTGTGATTCTACAATCCAGTCTAAAAAAATACATACCAAAATATAGAATATTAAATTCGGAAGATTAAATCTCATATATTCAAAATCTCTAAATAATTCAAACTAACGGAACAAATTAGGTCTTGAAAATACGGTAAAAAAGATAAAAATGAAAGTAAGAGATGAGGTTAAATTATATTTTAACCCAAAAACAAAATTTTCCTCTATGGAGGTGGAGGAAGAATCTTTTGGAGATGTTGAAATAAGCACTCCTCCTGATGTAGTGATAATTATTAAGATTATTAAAATTAATTTAATGAATCAAATATTTATGATAATTGACGTTTACATGAATATATGTTGAGTGAGGTAGGTCAAAATTGATTACTAAAATGTTGTTTCTAAAATTTTAATACTAAAATTAATTATTCTATAAGAAAGATGAAAAAATTGATTGAAGAGACATATCATAAAAAAATTAAAAAATTTAGATTAACCATAATAGAAACTTTCATAACTAAAATAATAAAAGAAAATTGATAGGTACCTACAAAAAAAAAAATGACCTTTCAATGCATTCAAACATAATGAACATTGGTGTTGTTTCTAGAAAGACTAGTTATATTTAACGTAAGTATCTTTCCAGACATACACAAAGTTCTTTTATTCCTGACCGTGCATTCAATAACTTCAATCAGGGGACCAAATACTCGTAGTACATTGCAGATAAAATTTATAATATAAATAAATAAATTGAGATTTTATTGTATGTTCTATTATTGAACTTTAAAACTCAGAAGTACCATTTATATCTCGAAATTATAACTATTTTATTGTGAAATTAAAAGCTCAATTCTAAAATTTGTAAATAGAAAATCCAGAAGTAAAATTTGTAAAATTACAAAAAATTTCAATATGTAATTTAAAATAAATGTATTATCTTAGATTAAAAGTCGCCTCACATTAGCTAAGTCATTACAACAAATGTATTATCTTAAAATATATATATATATATATATATATATATATATATATATATATATATATATTTTATATATTAAAAATATATTTTTAATGATATAGAAAAAAACAAATTTAAAAAAAATATAAAAAATAAAAAAAAAAAT
>Ga0099824_1002250_pt1 | contig 28181 bp, 24 predicted proteins | sample SiratrowhiteBW_FD_76837 | JGI IMG/M metagenome (GOLD analysis project Ga0099824, IMG submission 76837) | Root nodule microbial communities of legume samples collected from California, USA - Siratro white BW | ecosystem: Host-associated > Plants > Roots > Nodule | place: USA: California...
ATTATATATATATATATATATATATATATATATATATATATATATATATATATATATTATAAATTTTAATTATGCAAATAAATTTATTCATTATAATGTTATAAATCATAAAAGAGGTACACACATAGGCACATTTTAATAATTCTAACATCAAATTTACAACTTTATTGTTACACGGAAACTGGCTTAAACTTCTATACTATACCATATAGTTTTGAAGCCAAAAGGTTGGGGAGATATAAGAGGATCCCATCTCATCTTTTTTGGAAGTTAAGGAACTTTATGCTATAGGCAAAAACAAACAAGAAAAGGAGAACCCAGCCTATGTGAACAACAACAACCACTGGGAGAAAGTGATAGTCATAGCCGAAGTTTTTCTTAAGCAGTTCCTTGACCGCCATGTTTTCAGCTCCTGGAACTTCCAGTTCTGCATTTTCATCACCAAGTTGAGAGGTAACAAGGCCATATAGTGTCCAAGCATTAGGAGCAAGCCAATAGTACCATCTCCACCATATAGGAATTTGCTGTAATACGAGGAACATATAAATATACTTGTTAAAAAAGGAAGAACAAACTTGGTTCCCAACATTATATTACGAATTAATATACCAAAATAGTAGCTAATCTTACCGTCCTAGGAACGATAAAGCCAGAGAAGTTGTTCCAGATGGACAAGAATAAGGAATTGCAAATGGATGCAATTTGGAAACTCGGGGTTAGGGCAACAATCATCATCCCATATAGTGTGTAGTAGATCAAACAAATGAGCATGAAGTAGTAGAATGACAAAAACTTCGCCGCACTCCATTCAAACCCAATCAAGGGGTAGATTATGAAACTGAATACTGTTGTTTGAATAGCGATATATATTGCTTCCACTGCCACCTGTTAGTGCAATAGGATATATAAGAAATCCATGAAGGAAATCATAAACTTGCTCACAAGAAAACAATTTGGATTTGTTACTTTCTTTCTCTTTAAAATCAACAAAGTTATAGCTTGTACATATCTACCTGACTAACTGCATAGGTCAATGTTGAATACATCCCTGCCGCTCTTTCACGATACAATACAGTTCTTTCTATGTCAACAATTGGTTGTACTCCCATAGTGTTCGAGGTTCCAAGGAACATCACAGCAGTATACATGGCTCCTAGAAGATCCAATACATCTTGTTGCTTTTGGCTGGTCGAAAAAATAGTTTAGTTAGCAACATAAATAGTCAATGAACTGGAAATTCAGTTTGACTTTCCAAGATCATAAGAATAGCAAATACACTTGTAACACTTGCGAGCAAAGTCTTCTAATTTAATGATTATGGACTAATTATAGAATGAGTATATAAACTATCAATTAACTTACATGTGTTTGGCTTTATTCAAGAAGATTAGACCAAAGAGTGTCGCAATGAGTATTGTGAAGAAGAATTTTGGGCCAACGTAGGAAGGATTTCTCCAATAAGACCAATACTGTTTCCAAAAACTAGCCTTGCACTGCACAAAGAATGATTGGGAATATTTGGTTGGGAAGTGCAAGTCATTGGAACCTGGTGGTGGAGTACTGAGTTCTTTGATAAGCTCTTGATTATCTCTGTAGAAAGTATAAAGAAAATAAAGTTATTATTCGTAATGTAGAATTATCGTAACCAGTAAAAAAATCATAGGAAAAATTTACAGGTAAAGAGTAGAGTTAGCGTAAATCTCCGCAAAATCTATTCCAAGTTGAGCTTCATATGAGGGAGTGCTAATCTCAAGCATCCATGTTGCAGGATTATAGCCATCGTTAATTTTTGGAACCCCTGGAATAGCCTACAGCAAAATATTCATTTATATATACAAGTAAAGAAAATATTGCCACTGAAATTATAAGCCTCCCACTCAGAATAAAGAAAAAGTATTGATATCATAGTTCCATTAAAATGACAGACAAAATATTTCCATACTTCAAAGTATTCTATGAGCTGCTGTGAATGGTGACCAAGAGGTCCAGCATAGATAACTTGTCCTCCTCTTTTCAACAACAGTAACTGCAGTAACGAAGAGATCAAAATTGAACATCAAATGCAGTACAGAGAAACAATAAACTATAGAAATAATAATAAATTTTGCATATGAACTCTAATAACTTCATATACCAATTTACCTCATCAAAAGTTTCAAAAATGTCTATGCTTGGTTGATGAATTGTGCACACAACTGTCCTGCCAGTGTCCACTGTGTTTCTCACAGTTCGCATAACAATAGCAGCGGCTCTAGCATCAAGGCCAGATGTTGGTTCATCCATGAAGATAATTGAAGGGTTGGCAACCAATTCTACCGCAATAGTAAGCCTCTTCCTTTGTTCAGTTGATAAACCGTTTCTGCCTGGAAGACCCACAATTGCATCTTTGATTGATTTAAGCTCAACCAACTCCATAATTTCTTCAACAAACATCTGTTTCACCAGACAAATTAAAATTAATTAAAAATATTACCCTTACAATTAACTAAATTCACAATGGCCAAAACAATTTAAGTTTGTCCCCACACACCTTTCGCGTTTGTGCATTTACATCTGATGGAAGGCGAAGCCATGCTGAAAACAATAGTGATTCATACACAGTAATATTGGGAGAATGAATGTCATTCTGTTCACAGTAGCCACTGACACGAGCAAATGTTGCTTGGTTCTTTGGGTAACCTGAGATGCTAATACTTCCTTCGATGTATCCACCTGTTTTTCTTCCAGCTAATACATCCATAAGGGTTGTCTTTCCAGCACCACTAACACCCATAAGTGCTGTCAATACACCTGGTCTAAAAGCACCACTCACATCATGCAGTAGTTGAAGTCTGTCTTCTTCGATTCCCTGACTTTTCATTTCCTGATAAACATAAAACAAAACCAAAAGTTCTCAATAATGTTCACAAGAGGCTTTAAGTTCTAAGTTTCTATGTAAACGATTTTGGTGTACATATATATATACAATGACATTCATTTCAATTAGAAAAAAAATCATATAATTCGAATCGATTCTTTTTATTAGTAGGCATTCAAGAAAGGTATGATCCTAGTGAATTTAAAGTGATGGTAAGAACGCTCCATGTATGTTGAAAATCTTAAAATATAGTTCACGTACACCATCACCACATTTCCAGTTTAATTGTTTCGTGAAGTATGACGGAAGAGTTAATCACAATATTAGTTGAAGGTATTGATTGACTTACAGCAGGCATGTCTACATAGTAGTCCACATGATTGAATGCAAGTGAAAGAGGTTGAAACGGCAACACCAGTCCTGTTCTTCGTTCTTGCGAAGAACCATTTCTCACAGTCATGTCTACACCTGGATCTCCTGTTCATCAGAAGGACACAGTATTGAATAATAGCATCAATGAATAATTTGGATTGCCTGAGGAGAACAATCCATTATTCTTTTCAAAAACTGATGCAAGGACATGAAAAAAATTATACACAGTTTAAAAACTCAAATTATTTGACTAGAATAGTGCGAGTAAAACTTGAATGAAAATGAAATACAATATGCAAGACTAAACCCGACAATTTTAAGTAGCAATGAAATACGCTTGAATGAGCAAGAAATACCTTCCTTCTTCTTGTCATCTTCTTCGGTGATGAATGCTTTTGAATCACCAATACCTGAAATTTTGTTTAATTAAAATGGTTCAGTAGTGTTGAAAATTCCATTCACTTACAAACTATTAAAACAAATAGAAAATACCTCACCTTTCAAATAAGTCAATGCAGCAATGCAGAGAAGGTTGAAAAGAAGAATAAACCCAAACAAAGCTCCAATGCATATCCAAAACCAGTACTCTTCAGTGTAAAAGCCTCTAGACTTGAGAAGTACTTTTCCAACTGTAGGTGCATCATATCTAGAGTCTGTATTTGGCTGAAAATAAAACATTTCACAACGTTGGAGTTGATGAAATTAATTTAGAAAAAAGATTGAGAAAAAAAGCATTCCTTACTTTACTCCATCTTTCATCTAAAAATTCATTTACTACTAAGGCATTCTGACCATAACTCATAGGAGAAACATAGTAACCCCATTTCAACCATGGTTTGATATTATCTGCAGGCATAAAAGAAATTTTGCTGAAATAAGTGTTCGTGAAAACCATGTAAGTGTAAAAGATGATTGGTAAACAAAACAATTCGATCTCAAAGTCAATTTTTTTTTTTACTTTTCATTGAGCTAGAATATATCTAAGAGATTAAGAAATGAATGATGATGTCTCACTTTTTGAGACAATAAATCCTCCAAGCACAAAGATTAGTTGATATGTCAAACCACTCAGTATATTAGAAACAACATCTGTTCTACCAATTGCACCAACGAGCCGGAATAGAGAGATAGCCATTTGATGGACGCCAAACAATGCCAGTAATTGTTTGAAAAATCTGGTGAAACAGAATAATTAGTGAGTTTTATAGTTTTTCATTGTAGACTGAAAAAACCATAATTTTCAAAAATCAAACATAAAAAGTACTTTGAAAAATAATGGCCAAAGCAGGAAAAGGATGGAAGCAAGACCTGCTAGCTGAAGGAGCAAATCCAATTGTGTAGTATGTGAGAGCAATCCATACTGCTGATTCCACAAAGGAAATGGGGATCCTGAGAATCCATATAGGTAAGGCAAACGCCCATGCAGGGTAGAACAAGAAATCCCTTTGTTTGTAAAAAACAGGAAGCCTAGAAACAATCATGGCTTGTTCTGAGAACCCATTGAACAATACGTTCACTAGAGATAAAAACAGTGCTCCAAAGAACTTTCCCCCGTCTTCAATAGTGCCCACTGGCATTTCAACTCTGAGGAACACAGTAAAGCCTATAATAGCTAATACAACTAACTGTATTATCCTGTATGCGTAGACAAACATGTCCCGTTTCATAAGCAACCATTCTCTTGAGAAACATGCCTTCAGTAGTTCCCCATTTGATATACCATACTTGTCTTTAACTAGGGCAGCTCGGTGGGTTTGGCTCTTATCATAAGGAACCTTACGCTCAGCTGCAAGCTGTTCTCCTATGTGAAACAAATGGAAATACTCCACAAATTCTTCAACTGAAACATACCTATAAGGTTCATCTCTAAACCAATACTGCTGCTGATCGTTCTTAGATGTTACTTCTTGTAGAAAGTCAGCAACTCCCTTTCTTGGAGGACATTGGAAACCCATGTTTTGAAAGAACTCTAGCACATTTTGACGTGGACCTTGGTACACAATCTGACCTTCTGAAAGTAGGATAATGTCATCAAATAGTTCATATGTCTCTGGTGGTGGTTGAAGAAGAGATATCACCATGGTTTCATCCATTATATGAACCATTTGGCTCATGAACTTGCATATCTGAAAGGTGGTGGAACTGTCCAGTCCTGTTGATATTTCGTCCATCAAAAGTGCCTTTGCTGGTCCCACTAGCATCTCTCCTGCACCCAGTTACAACTGGAACAGTAAGTATATATTGAATATATACAAGCTGTTAGTGGCGAAGATTCAAAGCCCTTGATCACAAAAGGAAAAAAATCAGGAGTAGAAATGTTAACAACACTATTTTGTTTAACACTGATAGAACTAAATCATCTCAACTTATGATAATAAATTGTTTTCTCCTTTTGTGAAAAATAAGTATGTGATGTAATTGACCTGATGTAACACGCTTCCTCTGTCCACCTGAAATGCCCCTTCTCATGTTATTACCAATCATGGTTTCAGCACAGATATCCAATCCAAGTATCTGTTAAAGCACCAGAGAAGTATGTGGAGATAAAAAAGTTAATATATAATTTTGTTCCTTCAAATGACTTTTGTTTGTTTAGTTCATACATAACTAGATTCATTTTTTTTATCAGTAGAAGCTAAAGAATAATTTGTTTCTAAGATTAAAAACAATTATTTATATAAAATCCTACTTTGGAGTTCAATTCTTATTATCAAATACCCAAATCTGTGTGTTTGTTTTCTTTCAATTCATTTTATTCATCTTGATGTATAAGATGTGTGAACTAAAACTAATTTTTTCTTCAAATTACAGAAAATTAAAAAAAATCGATTTTATATTAAAGAAATAAAAAATTAACTCAAATTTAAGGAATTAAGAATATATTTAAGTTTACTTATTGATTTTTTTTATTATAAAACACATTTTAGAATAAATTGTTGATTTTTTATAATAAAATATTTTGTAATTTTTATAAATTTTAGACTTACTTTACTTGTTTATTCCTATTAAATATTACAAGTATTTAAGTTTAATGAATAATGAGTAGAGAACTTTAAAAATCATTAATAATAAAGGTCACATTTGGTTCAGTAGTAACATTTTTTTACAATATAACTTTTTATTTATTTTTATGATTACGTTAGAGTACGGAATTGCTTACATAAATTTGTCACCAATAAATTTAACATAGATGTAATTTTATTCAAATTAAAGAGATGCTATTATATAAATATTTTTTTAAAATTTGAAAGAATCCATATTAAAATATTATTTTTATTAATAAGTAAGTTAAACCACTCTCATTAAATATACTATTTGAAGTACTTTTTTTATACTAAAGACAAGTGGAGAAAATTGGACAACAAAATTACAAACCTTAAGAATATAATCTGTTTGCAAATTGGTTTTTTGACCAGATAAGACTGTAGCCTTCATAAATGCATCAATATCAGCATCAGGTTTGATTCCTCCTTTTTTCTCCCTTCTGAGAAGTTCTTCCAACATTTCATACCTTGTCCCGACACCTAGACAACGTCCTGAAAAGTCTAATGTCTCTCTCACTGTCATTTCTCCATAGTGAAGGTCATGTTGACTAATATAAGCACAAGTTTTTTTGGCAACAAATTCACTCAGTTCATGGCCACAATAAGTTACTCTCCCACCAACCTGGTCATCATAATATAAATTTGCAGTGAAAAAAAAAAAGAAGAAGATATAATTACACCTGAGATGATTAGAACGAAAGAATCATTTAAGTAAATTGATTGAACCAAACAAAAATATGAAACCAGAGAGTGAACCTTCAAATCCGGGTCAAGCTTCCCTGCAAGTGCTAGAAGTAATGTTGTTTTCCCTGCTCCTGGAGGACCTAGAAGTAGGGTCATCCTGATAAATTACCATGTTAAATAAAATAAGTCTCAAATGTCATTAAATAAATAATAAATACAAAATGAAAAATCTACTTTGTTAGTAAAAAATAAATGTAATATTCATAAATAGAATAACAAAAAATAATAATATTTTTGGTTAATATATTCTCAGTAAATTATAGATGTACCTTGATGGTTTCACAATTCCACTGACATCTTTAAGAATATGAATTTTTCTCTTCTTGGAAGATGCAAGGCCAACCATTCCCAGAATCGTCTATAAATCACAACCAATGAAATTCAAATAAATATTATAAAAAATATCACAAAATCGAATTTAACAAAATCTTAGACACATTAACGACATAGAATGTATGGTTAAAGTCATTCTAATATAAAAGATTGTATAGCAGAATAGAAAAAAAAAAGAAAAAAAATGTAATACAAAATTATGTGATATATATAAAGAAAGTAATTTCTGTAAACAAAATTATAGAAGGTAATTCATATAACTTTCATAACTATTTGGAGAAAAAAAAAATGTTTCTTCCAGTATTTCAGCCCTAGATTTTAGAGGAAAAAATGGAACTAAATACCTCAAAAGTGTTGAGAGCAACATTAAGCACAGTAGGCAGTGATCTAGTTCCAACATGAACATTTCCCTCCACTGATAGATTATCGTATCTGATTTCAATTTTTGGAATTGTAATCCCCACCCTGTATGATCAGAATTGACAAAAAAAAGTCAGGAAAAAAAAATCAGTAGCTATAAACAATCACTTAATGACAGCATCAATAACATCATCAACAAACCCTAGCAACACAACTTTAACAATGGAAGCTGCAACAACAAAAGGAAAAAATATTAAGGATACTAAATACGATGATAATGACAGATAAAAATCACCTATTAATTCTGTCTCTAAGTTTACGAAGAAATATCTCATTGTCATCGTCAACAAATTTGAGTACTCTCTCCAATAGGTGGTTTTTGTCTTGCAACCTAAGATGAGCCACATCAACTTGGCAATGTAGAACCTTTCCATTGTCAAGCACCACCCTCAACATCCCTTCTCTTATGCGTTCTAGCGTAGGTAAACGCTCGATCGTCGCCCATTTGAGATCCTCCTCATTGTCTTGTTCGTTACTGCGTCCACTCCTTGATGCCATTGATTTCGAAGAATGATAAATGAAGGAATGACAAGAGTGTTATATATATAAATGTGAGTGTGAAGTGCAAGATTGAGAAATCACACTCCATCTTTGAAAAAGCGAGGTTGGTGAAGTGAATGAGAAGAGACCAAACTGTGTGCGCCACTATAGCTATGCATGTGTCAGATTGGTATAGTTATGAACTTATTACAAACTTTGACCGTTCTTTGAATTCTAACATTGACAGCTCGAATCTCCCCTGGTCAAAATACCAATCACTAATATTAAAGGAAAAAGTTCTTAAAAATATAATGCTTTTTCTATAAAAAAAAATAGTTTAATTAGTTCAAATTACATAATATATGACTATAATTATATATCAAATAAATAAAGTAAAGCAGTTTTTCAGCCACTTGTCTCTCTCAAATTATATAGAGTTATTTTCATACTTGTATATGTCTTCCCATTTTCTTATTTTCTTGTCTGTTTGCATGTAATAAAAAAAAAAAGAACTTATGGATACCTCAATTAATAACATTGCCTACTTTTTTTCTTTTATCAATGTGTTAGATCAATACTTTCACTTCAATTGACAACTATATAAAATTGTTTATTAAATTCATCAATAACTTTTACAATATCAAACTTTTATTGTCAATTGTATATATTCAACTGCATTTATGAAAAGAGGCAGAGACTCTTCTTTTAAAATAAAATGTGAATTTTGAAACAAATAGTTCTTAAAATTTCATTAAGCATCCAACTTCAAAAGAAGTGTTTTTAATTAAAATATTATCATTACCGCTTTCTCTTCTGGTTTCTAAAGTATTAATTTATACGTATATACACTTTTTTTATTAATTACTTCTAATAAAATAATTATAATGAATCTTCGTATTCTAATTTATTTATATTATACAAGATTATGAATTAATTATTACAATTCAATTTCATTATATATAAATTCTTTTTAAAAACAAGTATTGATAATGGCACACGTACAAGTAAAATATAATATTAATAATAAATTCATAATTTCTTTGCACTAATTTAACTAGTCTTGACTTTGATTTGTTTCATAGTTTACATAAAAAAATGTTAATGAACATATATATATATATATATATATATATATATATATATATATATATATATATAGAGAGAGAGAGAGAGAGAGAGAGAGAGAGAGAGAGAGATTAAATTATATTAAATTTTATTAAATATTACATAACCTATTTTTTTATTAAATAATATTTTCTTAAACAGATAGATTAAAAATTCATTCCATAATTATGTTTTCATTTATTTGCACTAAAATCAATATACTAAAAGATAAATCTTTCAATTATTTTGTTCAACATAAATAACTATAATAATATAAATACAAAGTTAAGTTGAAAAAAAATCCTTTAAAATAAATTAATCATAATATTTACACACAGTTTCAATATTTTCATTCCCTATCGTTTATACCTTGATTGTTCCGAGTCAAACAATGTTTCAATTAGAACCTCCTATTGATGAGTGGTTTTTTTTGTTTGGATTAGAAATTTTGTGAGAATAAACTAATTATAGATAAGGAAAGGTAGCTTAGATGATTTTTGTTGATGAATTTGGAAGAAGGTTGATTTGGGTTTAGTAAAATAGTGTTTGTGTTGTACTAAAATTCGTATGCATGTTGAGTTTGGAATTATTCTTTTTGTATGTTAAATCTGAAGTTCTTCGTTTACGTGTTTATTTTAAATTCTTCTTTTGCATATTAAATATGAATTTTTTTTAATAGCAAAGAATTTTATAAATAAAAGCACTTTAGAGTGTTATAATCTGTTTAATTTAATTTTAGAAGAAAAAAAAAGAGTACAACAAATTCTTTGATAATATTTTATAAGAAATAATATTAGGAATTGGAGTAACAATTTTGTCTACAGTTAAAAGTGTGGTAAGAAAATTTAAATTATTTTTATTCTTTATTACTAAGAATAAATTAATATTAAGTGGGGTATTTAAGAGATACTAACTCTTGTATAAAAAATGTTATGTAGTGAACATGTCTCAATTTTCATGTGTTCTAAATAAGTGTTTACACACCTCCTTTTCATAAGACATACCCTCTTACATGACTTAAAAACTGTGGCTTACCATAACACATTACAACACATTAATGTTGACTAAAAAGACGTTGAAAAATAACATTGAATTACCTTGGTTAGAAAATAATACTGAACTACATTGACAATAAAATAACTTTGATGATGTGGATATAAAATCATGATTCACTTTCTTTTTAAAGAAACATTCATTAATATTAATAAAAAAATAATATCTTAAGCTCACGACACTCTAACGTTAAGTAGTCATCGATATCTTAATCTTAACTAAGTGAATAAAATTCTAATAAAAGAAAAATGGAGAAAATAGTATGATTAGAAGATATATGAATTTGAAAGTATAAAAATATTCAAAATTTTAATTTTTAGATACAATTTGAAAGTCTTTATTCTTAAAATTAATTAATTCTCATAAAATTTTAATTTATTTTAAACATTTTTATTCAAACAACATATTTTATTATAAAATATTTTAAACATTTTTGAAAAATAATTACTTCCAAGTCATTATCGTTATAAGAAATTTTACACAAATAGGCACTTGCATATTACCTCATATTGGCCAAAATACATATAACAACTTTATATCTAAAACATTATCAAAATACATAAAATAACTGAATGATTAATTAACAATGTAAAGACCAAACACAAAGATTCTGCAATATGAATTGAAGGAAGCATACGTTGCTAGAGCCATGACAATTTAAGCATTGATACCCGTTTTCAACAATTTAAGTGATGTTGATGAAACCAACAAATTGAATAATACTCTTTTAAATTTATAATGACCAGGATCAAATTTATAATGATGAAGAAAAGTGAAACAAAATCTCCTCGACATCATGCATGCCGTGTAGGCTTTTCACATGTTATTTTTAAGGTTGTGACTTCTTTTCAGTATTTCAAAGGTAAAACTACTCTAATTGTAAACTCCTTGCTCACCTATTTGGATACTCATATCCTAATTCTTATTTTGGTTGGACTTACTCCACTTGGAGATTCTAAACTGATGCAATGACCCCATTAACCACTATACCAATAGAAAGAAAACTGACACTGTATCCTAACTGATATGACTTTGCTGAGCCTATCTTTTTTGGAAATTCAGAAATTTGATGCCATAGGCAAAAACGAACAAGAAGAGGAGAACCCAGCCTACATGAACAACAGCAACAACTGGAAGGAAGTCATACTCAAAATCAAAGTTTAGTTTCAGGAATTTCTTCAGTTCCATGTTTCCATTTCCTGGTATCTCCAATATTGCATTTCTGTCACCTAGTTGTGAGGTAGTAAGGCCATACAGTGTCCAAGAAAAAGGTGAAGCCCAATAATACCATCTCCACCAAATAGGAATTAGCTGTGTAATATTTAGGAGAAACAATATTAGCTTTGTATGAAAAAAGGAGTGTCATTTCGACAACTAACTAAATTATGAATTCCATTATCAAAATGACAAATCGCTTACCGTCTTAGGAATGACAAAGCCAGAGAACAAGTTCCAGAAAGTCAAGAAGAAGGCCATACAAATGGCAGCCACTTGGTGACTCGGTGTTAGTGCTACAATCATCATCCCATACAATGTGAAGTACAAAAAGCACATGAATATATAGAAGTAGAACCAAAAGAAACTTGCTGCCTTCCAATGAAACCCAATCATTGCGTAAAGGATAATAGAGTAAATGAATGTTTGAGCTGCATTATAAATTGCCTCTATTGCCACCTGCATAATCAATTAAGTGTCTTTAGTTCGAATATATCTTCTTTCCTTTCCACTGGAAGGGAAGCCCTTGCCTATGGAAATTGTCATATGAAGATTTGTCATTTCCAAAACAGTTAGATTTATTAGTTTTTTGTGAAATTTATCAAAAGGGTGTCACTGTGACACTCTTTATATGTACCTGCCCTAATGCATAGGGCAATGCAGAGTACATCCCTGCTGCCCTTTCACGGTAGAAGATAGTTCTTTCAATGCCAACAACTGGTTGTACTGTTGAAGCATTCATGGCACCCAGAAAGAATACAGCCGAGTACATGGCTCCCAAAAGATTTGCTAAATCTTGTTGTGTATCGCTGCCATCAAAATTTGTTAAGCAAACCTCAAAATGGAATAGTAACTAGAAATGCAAATTTTATTATGAAAGACTTGATAACATACGTTTTACGGGCTTTATTCCAGAAAATCGCACCGAACATTATTCCCTCGCCTATTGTCATGAGGAATCGGACAGCATTATACTGAGTATATCTCCAGTAGGACCAATATTGTTTCCAGAAGTTAGCTTTGCACTGAACAAAAAACGATTGGGAGTACTTGGTTGGAAAGTACAATTCCTTGGAATCCGGTGTTGGAGTACTGAGCTCCTGAATAAGCTCCTCGTTCCTCCTGAACAGAAGTAGAGAAAACAAATAATTACAAAGACATAATTATTGTAGCATAAACTCAAACACTAAAAAAGGTAAGATAACTAAAGCATGAAAAATTATACCTGTAAAGGGTAGACTTTGCATAAATCTGTGGAAAATCTACCTCAAGATTAGCCTCAACTAAGGTAGTGCTGATATCAAGCATCCATGTGGCAGGATTATTACCTTCCTTGATTTTTGGCACCCCTGGGATAGCCTGAAATATATGCACATTAGATATACTTATAAGAAACTTTTTCTGTTTAAAATAGAAGTAGTCAGCGCTGCAAAAAGTACGAAGCTAGCTAAGGTCGATCTCAAAGACAATATACAGATAGAAATGCTTCAATACTCACTTCAAAATATTCTACTAGCTTATGTGAGTGGCGACCAAGAGGTCCAGCATAGATAACCCGTCCTCCTCTTTTCATCAACAAAAGCTACAGTAACAAAATAAACAAAGCTATATGTAATAATCTTCCAAAGAAATAACATAGACACTCTATATAGTCTATACAGTCCACACTTACCTCATCAAAAGCTTCAAAAATGTCTATGCTTGGTTGATGAATTGTGCACACAACGGTTCTCCCTGTGTCCACTGTATTTCTCACAGTTCGCATAACAATAGCAGCAGCTCTAGCGTCAAGGCCAGATGTTGGTTCATCCATGAAGATAATTGAAGGGTTGGCAACCAGTTCTACAGCAATGGTAAGCCTTTTCCTTTGTTCTGTTGATAGACCATCCACTCCTGGAAGACCCACAAGTGCATCTCTGATTGGGTTAAGCTCGACCAATTCCATAACTTCTTCAACAAACATCTGTGTCACCAAACAAAATCAAAATTAAAATTAAAAAATATTAGTGTTGAAATTTACTTTATTCATAAATGGCCGAAAAAATATAATTTTTTATTTTATCCCCACTCACCTTTCGTGTTTGTTCATTTACATCTGAAGGGAGGCGAAGCCATGCTGAAAAGATTAGTGATTCATATACAGTAACATGTGGAGAATGAATATCGTTCTGTTCACAATAACCACTGACACGAGCAAATGTTGCTTGGTTCTTTGGGTAACCTGAGATGCTAATACTTCCTTCGATGTATCCACCTGTTTTTCTTCCAGCTAATACGTCCATAAGGGTTGTCTTCCCAGCACCACTAACACCCACAAGTGCTGTCAATACACCTGGTCTAAAAGCACCACTCACATCATGCAGTAGTTGAAGTCTATCTCCATCGATTCCTCGACTTTTCATTTCCTGATGTAATATACAAAGCATAAAACAAAACACAAGATTTACTATGAAGAAAAATTAACAGGCTTTATAAATTCAACTATTTCTAACAATTTTGATAAACATATAAAAGCATTCAGTTTGTAAGAACAATTAACATGACATAAGATTTGAAAAGAGATTTTATATTTAATCTCTCACGAATTCAAGAAATCTAAGCTGTTATTGAATTCAGAGTGTTGGCAACGTGATTGAGTGATGTTACATGACCAAAGAGACATGGACATTTTCAAGATTGAAAATTTTAGTTATCATAGCATGTACGGAAGTGAAAGAACTTTCTAGAATTCAGTGACTTACTGCAGGCATATCAACGTAGTAGCTAATATGGTCGAATGCAAGTGAAAGAGGTTGGAAAGGTAGAACCATTCCTCTTCTTGGTTCTTGGTTCGAAGAAGTAGCAATTTCTGAAGAACTTCTCAATGCCATGCCTGTACCTGCTATTTTTCAGAAAGGATTCGGAAAGGTGTCATTGAATTGCACGAGAACAACTTGCAACTACAATTTTCATAATAAAGGAAAAGTAGAAAGGTTTGAGAACCTTCAAGGACGTGCTGTCTAGAGGATGACTTCTTATTCCTTTTGTCACCTTCATCCGCAATGACTGCTTTTGAATCTCCGAAAGCTGAAATTTTGGTTGGCATTAAAGGTGTTTATCAGAGGTGTAAAGTTTACTCAATTAAAGACTTTGGAATTCAAAAAGGATATAACTTACGATTCAAATAAGTTAAAGAAAAAATGAATAAGATGTTGAAGATAATAGAAAACCCAAGCAAGGCTCCAATGCAGATCCAAAACCAGTAGTCTTCTGTAAAGAAGCCTCTAGATTTGAGAAGCGCCTTTCCAACTGTAGGTGCATCAATTCTAGGGTCTGTATTTGGCTGTAAAAGATAATGAAAAATGGTGTTTAACAATGCTTAAAGTTCATAGAATAGAAGTAACTAAGGCCTGAAACAAATTCATCTTGATGTATGCAAGTATGTAACTCAGCCATGAGAAAATTGAACTCTTACTTTACTCCATCTTTGATCTAGGAATTCATTCATTACTATGGCATTCTGACCATACATTATAGGAGATACATAATAGCCCCACTTCATCCATGGCTCAATGTCATCTACAAACACCAAAAGAAACCATGTTGCAATAGTTTGAACTAAAAAAGAAAAAGCTTAAAACATATGACCTTATTAAAGCTTCACTAAACTAAAAGATCTATCCAAAATTAAGAAGTGTCAACGACTTACTTTTGGCAATAATAAAACCTCCAAGCACAAATACCAATTGCAGGACCATGGTACCCAGTGTATTAGCAACAACTAGTGTTCTACCAGCTGCGGCAAGAAACCGAAATAGAGAGAGAGCCATCTGATGAATGCCAAATAATGCGAAGAATTGTCGGAAAAATCTGATGAATCAAAGGAAAAAGCGTGGATTAAGAAAATTTTACCATTCTAGTTTAGAAAAGTCGAAAAATTGGTTTTAAGTTGCTTTCCAATGCCAAATTGCAAACTCTTGTTAATTACCTGCCAGCAGAAGGAGCAAATCCAATTGTGTAATATGTAAAGATAATCCATATCCCTGATTCCAAAATGGACAGAGGGATCTTGAGAAGCCAAATAGGCAAACCAAATGCCCATGCAGGGTAGAACTTGAAATCCCTTTGTCTGTAAAAGACAGGAAGCTTAAAAACAGTCATAGATAGTTCCGCCATCCCATTAAACATCACGTTCATTAGAGTAAAGAATAATGCTCCAAAGAATTTTTCTCCATCTTGAACTGTTCCCACTGGCATTTCTGATCTAAAGAACACAGTAAATGAAATAATAGACGTGATTGTTATCTGTGATGTCTTGAATATATAAACGAAAGAATTGCGCTTCATAAGTAGCCATTCTCTTGAAAAACATGCCTTAAATAGCTCCCAGTTTGTTATACCATACTTGTCTTTCACTAAGGCAGCAGGGTGGGTTCGGCTCTTATCGTAGGGAACCGCAAGCTCAGTAGCAAGTTTCTCTCCTATGTCAAAGGAACTAAAAGCTTGTACAAATTCAGCAACAGAAACATATCTGTAAGGTTCATCTTTTCTTGACCAATATTGTTCCTGGTCTTTCTTGGATGTCACTTCTTGTAAAAAATCAGCAATTCCTTTTCTCTCAGGACACTTGAAACCCGTGTATTCAAAGAACTCAAGCACATTCTCACGTGGACCTTGGTACACTATTTGACCTTCTGAAAGTAGGATGATGTCATCAAAGAGTTCAAAGGTCTCTGGTGCTGGTTGTAGAAGAGAAATCACCATGGTTACATCCATTATATGAACCATTTGCCTCATGAACTTGCATATCTGAAAGGTGGTGGAACTGTCTAATCCTGTTGAAATTTCATCCATAAATAGTGCCTTTGCTGGTCCTACCAGCATCTCCCCTGCATCCATTTACAATCAAAATAGATATTATAAACTAATAGATGATTAGACATGCTTATTTAGAAACCATCATTTGAAAAGACTGAAGGATTTTATAAGAATACGTATCACAAGTAACCAGCCCTGTTATTATTATTTGAAAAACATAAATATTTTCAAGGAATGAACCTCTAGCATACAACATGAATTAGTTTACTGTTTAATAATATGATGTGTGAGATTAAAACTTTGTTTATTGGCTGTGCATCTGCTAAAAAAAGTTAACCTGTTGTTACTCGCTTCTTCTGTCCACCAGATATGCCTCTTCTCATTTCATTTCCAACCATAATGTCAGCACAAATATCCAATCCAAGTATCTGTCAGAATATAAAAGATGACAGCTTAGGTACAAGCGGATAAAATAAAATCATATAGGTAATATTTATAATTTAAAGTGGAGACACCAACCTTGAGAACATAATCTGTTACCAAATTGGTTTTTTGACCTGATAATGCTATAGCCTTCATGAATGCATCAATCTCAGGGTCTGGCTTTATTCCTGCTTCTCTCTCCCTTCTTGAGAGTTCCACCAATGCTTCGTACCTTGTGCCAACACCTAGACAACGTCCTGAAAAATCTAATGTCTCCCTCACTGTCATTTCTCCATAGTGAATGTCGTGTTGACTAATATAAGCACATGTCTTTTGTGGAACAAATTCCTTTAGCTCATGCCCACAGTAAGTGACTCTCCCAGACACCTGACCAAATTTCAACATAAAGCTCACTTCGTATCAAAAAGAATACGCATGATACGATGAGGACATATGATTGAAGTAAACAGATTTGTAAACAGAAAAATGAGAACAAACCCTTAAATGACGATCAAGTTTCCCTGCAAGTGCCAAAAGCAAAGATGTTTTCCCAGAACTTGGAGGTCCCAAAAGGAGAGTCATCCTTAGAAAAGCACCAAATAAAGTAAGTCAAATATGATAAAAAATCATAAAATTGTCTAATGCAACTGGGGGTCAATCCATCTTTGAAAGCAAATTTGGATTTCCAGAGAAAACAACTCTAAATAAAGCAGAGTCAGGATCAATCCATCTTTGAAAGCAAATTTGGATTTTTGAGTCTAAATCTACCCAAAACTAGTTCAAGGGGGAGGTTTGTCTTAGTCATATCATTATTTGACACGAGATTGAATATTTTGAGTGAAGTTTGAAAAACTAGACTTCTATAGGCATCTGATCCATAACGACTCAGTAACACGTTATCAGATATATTCAACAAAAATCACTATAATTCTAAGAACATTTTTCGCTGTTATCTGGTGAAACTTTTGATGGGACTACCTTGACGGTTTCACGATCCCGCTAACATCTTTAAGAATCTGAATTTCCCTCTTCTTGGAAGGTGCAAGGTGAAATAATCCTAAAACACTCTGCGACGTATAAACAAGATAATCAGGCAAAGCGTTAGTAGCCATAGCACTCTCGAATTTAACTAAAAAATTCATATATACACTGAAATCCAATGCAGAAGTCAGCTGGATTTTGAATCCGAGAACAAAATTCTTCAATTAGAAACAAACAAGTACCTCAAAACCATTGAGAGAAACATTAAGCAGGGAAGGGAGTGCTCTACTCCCAGCATGCACATCACCCTCCACAGATAAATTCTCGCACCGAACTTCAATCTTCGGAATTTCAATCCCCACTCTACAATAAAACAAACACAAACCAGGTCAGAAAACAATGATAACGACACAGAGAAGCCGCTATAACTAAATAGAGCAGTAACATTAACCACGTACATGTCGACTCTATCTCTGAGTCTGCGTAGGAATTTCTCGTTATCTTCCTCGACAATCTTGAGTATGCTGTCGATCAAGAGCTTCTTGTCGGGTAAGCAAAGGTTGGAAACATCGACTTCATTGAGCACCACGTGTCCGTCGTCTAGCACGTGCTTGAGCACGCCTTTTCTCATGCGTTCAAAAGTTGGCAAGCGTTCTATGGCGGCCCATTTGAGCTCTTCCTCCTCGTCCTGGTGGGTGTGGCGACCACTCACGTTAAACACGTCGGGCCCCGCCGTCCACGCCTCCCTGAAACTAGCCGTCGTCCAGCTCCGGCGACTGCTGGCCGATGCCGCCAAGTCATCCCCCGCAAGCACCGATGCCATTGGTTTAAAGGGTATCTATCTCACTGGTTCTTGCTATGAAAAGTATAGAATTTGAGGTTATGTGTGTATCTCATGGAACGTAATAACATGCAGTTGGTTCTCTGTGGAGTGGTTGAGAGAAGTGGTGTTAGGGAGGAGAAGGAAGTGGTGGAAAGTTTGAGTTTTGAGAGTAAGGTTGTGTATATATAAAAGGGTTGGTGAGAAATTTACGTTACCATGGAAGTGCTCTAATTTTGCATGCTGGGGGGACAAAAGTCTCTTTCAATTAATAAGTTGTCTGTTGTTTTTTTCAGTTTAAGTTTAAGACTGTTAAAAAACGTTACAGATCACTTGAAGAGAAATATTATAAAAGATGGAAAGTTATAAGTGTAAAGAAATGGTATTTGACAGTTCATTATGGATCAAGCGCGTCCCATAAATGTAAGCATTACGTATCTGCCAACTCTTTGTCAACTACTGATATCGCCATATATGTAAACAAGGATAAAATAGAATATTTTTGTTACTAAAAGATATAAAAGGCATTTTTATAACTAGATTTTTGGTATATCTATATTTGCATTCATTATCTATTATTATAAATATTACTACTTTAAAAAAAGTGTTATGTATAATGGTGATGGTAATACTAATAAAAGTAAATAAATTGTCGTAATAGTATTTTTAAATACTTTTTTTTTATAAATCAATACTTAATATAAATTTAATATCTATTTTTAATATTTAAAAATGTATTTATATTTTCATTAATTATATTTTATTAAAAATATTATTATTTAAAAATGATATATATATATATATATATATATATATATTAAAAATGTATAATAGTATTTTTTTAATATTGTTTTTTTCTAATAATCCATAGTTGGTAGTTAACTTCTATGTGACTTAAATATAAGATGAAGTTATATATTTAATGTTTAGAAATATATTTATATTTTCATTAATTATATATTATTAAAAATATTAATGCTTTTAATGAAAAATTAAAATAGTTTTGTTGTACAATTATAGTAATTAATAAAAATTTCATATATAATAATTTTAAAGTATATATTTATCAGTTAATTGATCTAAAAGTGCTATTGCAAATAGAAATGAAAAAGGCACTGAAGGAAGGAAGCTGCTATGCTAGATTAAATACACATTCTAACCCTATTTTGTTATCTCACTGCCTGGCCACATAAGCGTCACATGAAGTTGTAACTAGAATGTAATACCAGGTTAGGTTATCAACATATTATTACTTTTTTCATGTCATCAATCACCAATAAACCTCAAACATATGTTTTATATATTTTTTCTTTCTTTTTCTTGGGTTATTTTTGAGGGTAAACATATATATTGGTTAAATCTAGAGGGTCACGATACTTTTTACACTTTACACAATAAAATATAACTATTTTAACACTTAAATAAATTATTATTTTATTATTATATAATATTCTATTAAAAATATGAATATCAAATAAAATAAAAGTAATTGATAAACAATAGTATATTTTTTTAAAAATTTAAAACGCTAAAGTAGTTATTATTTGAGTTTCTTTTATACTACTTATTTCTACGCGGTGAGAGACTAAATTTAAAACTAGAAATTTAACATTTTAAATTTTAACAAAAGTTAATGCATTTGCTTAGATGAAGAAAATAAAAGGAGAATAGTAAAAAATATTTGAACCACATTATATTTTCTATAACGTATAATAGTATGATTGAATTTTTTGAATAATAATAAATACTATGAGCATTAAAAAGGGAGTTAATCATACAATTATTTTAGAGATGTGTCTTTAATGATAGTTTGACTTTATAAATATAAGAGTTTGATATCATTAAAAATTATTATTCTAAAATAAAAATAATTAAGTCAAACGAGAGTATGTTAGAAAAAAATTCTTCATAAAAATTTGTTAAAAAATCTAACGTTTATAAAAAAAATTATAATGCGATCATGATTATGATTGGACAAACTAAAGATATGAAATATATGAGAAAAATTTTACAATAAAAACTATTTTGAAAATATTGTTTAATAAAAACTCAACTTACAATCTTAGAATAAAGAAACTGGAGGAAAGAAAAAATGGAAATTTTTTAAAAACAGAAAAATCGATAAGTTTCTCAAAATCAAACCAAGACAAATATTTCTCATGTGACGTCTGCAATAAGAAATTTTGACATGTGAAGAAGAAAAAACAGGCGTCAAAGAAAGATGATGAAATATGTTAATATATAATCTTTCTCCCATTTTATTTTTAAAATATGCAAAGTAAAGAAATCATTTTAACAAAGATTCTAGATATTAAGTTGATTTCGCAGGAAAAGAAAAAGGTTGAAGAAAAATTTTAGACAGTATAGAAACAAAAATGTCGATCTTTTATATATTTTTATTGAAATACACTACAACAAATTATTGGATTTGTTTTACATGTGTGTGTGATTCTAAAATTATTGACATTAATTCATTAATGTTGGCTTTTTAAGAGTAACTCTAAGTAGGGTTGACTTATCTTGTACTAATTTGTCATTAATTTTTAAATTAATTTTTTAATTAAAGTCATTAACTTTTAAATTATTTTTTTAAATAAAGTAATCTAGAGTTGAGCAAACCTACATTAATGTTATTAATATTTTTAAATTTTTAATATTAATTTAAATTATATTGGTTTTATTGAATATAACAACAGTAATTTTAGAGAAAAAAAATCTTGTAAAACACTTCATCTTTAACAAAATAAAATATAAAAAAGATACAATAAATGAAAGAGATGACTGTAGATGAAGTATATAAATATATATGAAGTAGATAAGTATGAATAAAGAAATTAGAAAAAGTGTGTGAGTGGAAGAGATGTGTGTGGAGAAAAGAGATGGGTATGGGTGAAGAAGATGATTGTGAAAAAATGAGATGCATGTGAATGAAAAAAATTTATGTAGAAAGTACGAGAGAAAAATTGTAAATAAAAAAAGCTTACACTTTTAAATCTTGGCTTTCAAATTAAAAGTAATTTTTATGATTCTTATTCATTGTCACAAAAACATATAGATTTATAGTATACAAATTAAGATCGGTTTAACCGACACTAATTAAAATAAATATGAATATAAAAATAAATAAAATTAGCATATATGTTAGACTGACATTAACTTTATTTATTTTTAATATTTTTAGTCGATGTTAGTCTCACACTATATAAATAATTTTTTACATTAAAAGTATTTCACATCATCGTGGAGTTGGTTAAATTAATTCTTGTAGCGTCCAAAATTAAATGGACTCTTTTGTATCGTATTAGAATCAAAGTAGTCGACATTAATTTAATAAAAATTTAGTTTTACCCATTATCTTTCTATTAGGAAGTGGGTTTTGAATTTTCTTATTTTTAGTCGATGTGAGATCTTCAATACATATTCATTATGTCGAGACTACTCAATTCGTGCGTAAGGACTAGATATTTGTGGGTAGTGACCCGATAGACTCATCAAATTGTTAAGATAGATTCTGATACCATATTAGAAAGTGAGTTTAAGCTTAATTCATTCTTATAAAATCGACTTGTAAGGTAAGAATTATTATCACTTATATACTCTGAGTTCACTTATTTCTAATTGACGTGGAATCTCTTTCACTTTTTTCTATTTATGTTAACTTTCCTTCATTGGTAAAAATTACTAATATTTTGTTTTTTCGAACAGATGGATTAATTGAGTGAATAATTATTAAGTCGTTAAAGCTAAATTAAACGGATTCAAATTATCAAAATCGCATATGCTGTTTTACAGATATATATTTGGTTTGGTTGGTCAGGGATCTGTCTCCCAAGAAAATATTATTATTTTGAGCATAGTTTGACGTGAATTCACCTGCTCCCTCACTCACAGCCTGTATTGCCTCACCATTCACTATTATCTATTAATTATTAGTTAAAGTATATACGTTAGCAGCATTAATTTACTTGTAATGTGACAATAGCAAGCATAGTATCTTTAGAAGATATTCCCTTACATTCAATTATAGATAATATATTTAAGATTTATAAAGATGCCAATCTCATCTTTCGCAGATTCTCCATAACTGTGCAAAACCAGCTAGCGTTTGTTATATATAGAGGATGTAAGAAGATGATCCTATTTTACGTTATCCAAACGCTGTAATATATATTATGTTCAACCATGCTCTAAACAAGAACGTGTGTACCATAGTCATCAATGAAATTGTGTACATGAGAATATATGTGTATAAAAATAAGAAAATGATATTGATTAATTATGATCATGAATAACATGTGTACTCATTTATATTTTGATGTTCATTAAAAATTATAACTAACTTCTCTTTTTACACTAAACTTTAAACTAAGGCAAGTCATACCCTTTTTTAAAGTCAACAAAAAAATGATAATATATTGGAATCAAAATCTGGACTGCATGAAGGGAATAGAAGAAAAATATGAATCAAAATCTGTTGTTCCACTCTGATGTGTCGTAGTATTCAATCCTCAAATCTCAAATCTTGGAAATGGTGCATTGCAGCTAGATTTGCTGAGCAATTATGCAAATGCAAGACTTTTGATACTCTATTTAATGCCATGTTGGTTCTTGCATTCCTTTATTTAGAAGTGTTTATCCAAACTTGTTCCCGATGAAATAGTACATGTATAGTGAAGCACATGCCAGTATTTTTCTTTTCCTTCCTTCAGTTGGAACCAAATATTTAAAATGCAAAAATATGTCAAAGTTCATTAGGGTCTACCTTCGACAAAAGATTCCATATTTTACAATACACAACGTTTTCCATCAAGTCTATGTAACGCATTTATTAATGTGAGATACGTAATCGTAACTCCAAGTTCTGAATTGTCTTGTCTAAGAGAATCTCTCCTACAAAAATCAGTCCTTAAAATTCGCACCCCAACAAAATTCGCACATCTTATAAATTTTTAGTATGTTTTAACTGCATAGTTTTTACCTTAGTCCGTTCGAGATGAGTATCTAATATCATGTTAGATTTCATCCTAAAATTAAAATTGATTTGACAAAAGTTGTCTAAAAGATACATCAGGAGCATCTAATAATTGAGATAGAAGTGATAAGATTTCCCAACAATAAATAAGAGTTGTAAACAAAATAAAAATATTTTTTTAAAAATCATATATAAAATTTATTTTTGTGGCTCAAATGATAATTCAATACTTTGATTTACTATAAAATTATATGCTAAGCCAAATTTTGTAAAAAATTGTTAAGTGACTTAAGATACTTATGTTACCATTTTAGATAAATAACTTTTATTAAACGCTTACTTTTAAAATGAGTCAAAGTTTACATTTAAAGTGATACTTCTAATTTTCTTTTGTCTTTTATCAAACCCCGTAGGTCACGTGAAGAATAAACTTCCTAAAAATAATCGATTTGAAATGCGAACTTGTTTTAGATTTTGTGAATAGCCTTATCCATGTACCTACCTCCACTTGATAATACTTGATAATAAATAATAATGATTTTTGCTTCCTGCACCTCATAATTACTATATTAAGAGAAAAAAACTATAATACCCTCTCTCGTGCATCGTGGTCCCTACACCTCCTTTCTCAAACAGTGTTGTGATCTTGGAGAGGAAGGATAAAAAGAGAGAGAGAAAGTTATTTTGAAAAGCTCATTTGAGAAGCCATCAGTTACGTTTAAGAAAGGTTCTTCTGAAAATTATGTCCATTTCAAAACACATTTCCTATATTTGGGAACTTATTCCGGAAAGCTCGTTCTAGAAGAAATTATATATTATGGAAAACTGGTTCTTAAAAATTTATTCTAAAAAATTTATTTTGGAAAGCTCATTCTAGAATGTATTTTATGGATTCTGGACCGCTTGTTCTAAAAATTCTATTCCGAAAATCCTGTTCTGGAAAATCTTTTTGAAAGTAATGTTCCAAAAACTTCAAAACTAATGTTCCACAAATTCCAAAAAATTTGTTCTGGAAGATTTCCATAACAGGTAATCTAAAATTACATTTATGAAAGGTAAAATAGTCATTTTAAAATTATGGGATGCAATTAGAAATCCTGGGAGTGCAGGAAGAAAATTTCAATAATAAATGCATAAATATGAGGTAAATTCTAAAATTAAAGAAAAAAACTTCAGTTAGAAAACACTTCTATTGTACTTTTTTATGGGCTTTGCATTCTGCACCCTCATAATTTCAAATCCACCTGCATACTCCTTTTAAAAAGACCAAATTACCCCATTTGATATTTATATTTAACCTACCTTTTCATTTTCTTCTCTCCCATCTCTTCTTTTACCCTCTGCACCTCTGCCTACGTCCCTTCCAAACTTTCTTCCTCCGTTCATGAATGGGAGAGGCTGCTGGAAATACATTAATCACCATCGTTGCACGGCCATTGAAAAGGTAAATATCTACGGTACATTTTTATCCTTTGTGATTAATCTAATTTTTAGATCAACAATACACAATTTGAAATGTATATCTATAAAGTATATATACATTCTAAATTAAGCATTTTGAAATGTATTTTTAGATCCAAAAATACATCCTGGATTGCACTATCGAAAGTGTATATATTAATTTTAAAAATTTATGGATTGTTTGTTATTATAATTGTAAGATATATTGTCAAGATTAGAGATGGATCATCATCTCAAGTACAAATTAGACAAAGATTAATGATGTCGGTATATAAAAGGGATGTAGAACAAGTTGTCATCGCTGTCATTGATGGTGATGTATTCCTACAAAAGAGCATGGAGAATTGAAAGTAGGATTTCCTTGGAGACCTACTGATACATCTTATAGAGTTACGCCAATCATGTGATATGTAGAGTGTGGGAGGGTAAGGATCGAAGGGAACTAAAGTTGGTCTCCCACGAACACAATTTAAGTAAGTTTGGGACTCCCACTCGAAATTGAGGCCACGATACTTAACACTGAGTTGTTGTCACTGTGCAAATTTAGTTAAGAGACTGGTAAGGTCTGATATCAACCTTTGTTGAGAGATGACATCATGACACCAATATATTTCCACCTCCCTATTGGTGAGATGACCATAACTCTAGATTATGTGTTTGCATTGTTCCATCTCCTGATTTAGGACAGTTCTTTACGTACGTGATGTTATATTTTACATCAACGTCGTCATTATTGTTGACCTACTTGAGGTAGATTTTGGTGACGTCACAATAAAGTTAAGGCAATTTCATGATGCCCACGTCCAACTAAGCTAGTTGTTCAAGGTGTACAAGAAGTGTATCATATAACATATATGGGAATTCACAAGCTTCAGCTTATTTATTACATATGGTTGGTCATTTTTGTTGATAAAAGTGTGACATTAATTAGTGTGTTGTACTAGCTATTATGCGAAAATGTGAGGATGTGTGGTGGGTACACATGGAGAGCTGACGCACTCACACACACACACACGTACACACACTCACACACACACACACGTACACACATGTATGACCTGCTTATTGATTTTTTTTTTTGTGCAAACAAAGCAATTAGGAGGTTATGTCACGTTGTTACAAGTAAATAATACACGTAATTTAAACAATTTCGATTTATTTTAGATTAAATATATGAATAATATTATGTTCATAATGGATCAGGTGTGAATATATGAACACTTTCCATTATTATGAGCTCCTCTCTTGGACATACTATTATGTCATCCACATATGTACAATTGATGTTGTGCGCGTCCAAATTAATGATCTTACCTATGTTGTGGTGCTCTAGACTCCTTACGATGACCATCGACCTAGTCGATCATTTGAGACCATAACCATGTTCTTGGGATATATTTCAATTCGGGACGTTCTCATAGCACTATTTTACCGAACGTGTGTTGTGCAAGTTTGAGTATAAGCAGACGATTCATCGACCTCCCTAACCTTTCAAAGGAGGTGTATTTGTTATCATTGATGATCGATGGTTGCACTTTGTTGATTATCTTGTTACTGGTGTGATATTGGCTTCGCATCCCTCAACATGTGCAGTCAGATACATGTGCCGGTATAAATCCATGTCACATCTTATATATTTCTTCAGATAGAGGAAGATCAATCATATGTATTGATGCGTCGTCAATCAGATAGTTTAAATGATGGTCAAGCATAATCATTGTCACAACGAAGGTATGTTATAAGTTATTTCATTATTATATTAACATGTTTTATTGTTTTTATTTTTCAAATGCCTAATGCACTAATTCAATTAATATAAGATATATTTTAGAGGATTGACGATATTATGATTATAGGATTAACTGTAGTCATGTAACGTAATAAAAAATACTCTAAACGTTAGACAAAACTCACTATATAATCTAGTTAGTCTAGTTAGTTGAAGTGTCACAAATGAGAGAATTATTTAATTTCAAAACCGACAATAAGAACATAGGTCTAATACTTTGTATTTTCAAATTCTACAATGATATTATACAAAAATTTTAATTATTAATAAGAGATATTATCATTGTTATGAAATGTTTAGTTTTAGTAAAAATTGTTTCTATTAATACAATATTTTTCTATTAAATAAATTATTTGTTTTAAAATTCAAAAATACTCTTTAAAATGAATTAATTTTGTTTAAAATTAATAAAACATAAATATGTTTAAAAGAAATAAAAATAATAATATATTCTAAAATGTACAATCTAAAATATAAAAAATATAGTTTGAATTGTACACTCCACAACACATATTTTGTATTCAATAATACAATTTTAAAAGAGTAAAAATAAATTTTCAGATTATATGAGAGTGAATTTTAGAGGGGTGCAGAATGCAAAAAACCCTATTTTATTTATAATACAAGCGTTTGAGTTAATGGAGTGATGCACGTAATTCATCAAATTTACATGAAAAACTACATTAATTTCTAGAAGTTATAATCATCAAATAAAATATTTAAAGACCTTAAGTGACATAAATGCGACAACATTAATTCCTTAAATGCCTAAACCCTAAAGTATCACAACATCATCCTTTGAAAAGACAAACAATGACATTTTTAAGAACTAATTTAATGACGAAACCTTGAAAAAGCAATAACATACTTGTATTAGATATTTGAAAGAATATTTTGAAAAATAATTTAATAACAATTCTTGACAACTAACATAAGGACAACTTTAATTGATCAACGTAAAGCTTTACTCATTGTTAACATCGATTCCTGTAAATGTTGAGTATAATTAATACTCAAGTACTTACGCTACGCATTCCAATTTCAAGCAGGTACATGAAGAAACAACTCAAGTCCGATCAAACATGTTGCAGGAGAAAATAGAAGTTCGATTCAGTATGGAAATTGTCAAATTATTATAATTATCAAGCGCAATCCTGTAAAGATTCAAATCAACTGTATATGTTTGAATTAGCTTGTTTTATGTTCAAACAGAAAAACAGATCACCAAAACTCACAAAAAATGTATTTAAAAAAAAAAAAAAAAAAAAAAACACCCAAAACCAATAAAAAAAAAAAACAAAAGAAATTATTTTTTA
>Ga0099824_1002252_pt1 | contig 28168 bp, 23 predicted proteins | sample SiratrowhiteBW_FD_76837 | JGI IMG/M metagenome (GOLD analysis project Ga0099824, IMG submission 76837) | Root nodule microbial communities of legume samples collected from California, USA - Siratro white BW | ecosystem: Host-associated > Plants > Roots > Nodule | place: USA: California...
ATTTTATTTTTTTTTTTTATATTAAAGAATAGTTTTATTTTTTTTGTTTTTTATAAATATTTTAATTTTTTTTATTTTTTTTTTTTTTTTTTTAAATGGTTTTGTGTAATTGAAATCAGACCATTCTGTAGAGATTCCTAAGTCATGTAGATTCCCGATCACCATGCACAAAGATTCTGAAGTTATGGTTAGAATTTTTTAAAGCAATGTTAACTCATATTTAACTCAGGCATTAAAAAGACTCTTATGCAAATGTTGGGTTATATTCTTGTTTAAATTATTGTTCCTTGTGTTGTTAATTGTTTTGGTTAATATTTATCTGATTGGTGTATGCTGATAATTTTGGTTGTTGTGGTATAAAAACAACTTCTATGGTGAACAACCACATTTCAAAGACAGTGATTTGTTAGTGATATTAATGGATTTAGTGAACAAAGTAATTCGAAACCCACATTCAAAAATAATTGATTATGAATTTTACATAATCAATTATAATTTAAAATGAACCACATAATCAATTATAATCTTTAATCATCAAATATTTTTGTTAATATAATTTTTATAATTTTAAAAATATAAAATATATATTTTGTTGCTATGTTAAATTAGATTATATATTCATAATTATTTGAAATAACTTGCATTAACAAATTAAACTAATTTATAACAGTACTGCTATATTATGAATTAAAATATCACTCAAACATTTAATTTGAATTTATATTCTAAACATAACGAATTTTGGAAACTTGATAATAAAAATTGTCTTTCAGCAGTCTTTTTGGGCTATCATCCTTTTGCTGCCTATATTTCTTCTGTCACTAAATTAAATTTCAATATTTTCGTTAAAAAAAATCTTATATCACAATGTAAATTATTTATTACAGATTTAATTATAATGTATTTTATAAATTTAAATATATTATAATTAACATTTTTATTTGTCGTGAAATTTACTTATATAAAATAAATATCTAATTCCATATTTTATTAAAGCATTTCATTTTACCTTATATCTAAATAGAATAAGACAAAAGAAAATTATGATGTTTTTTTTCTTTCTAACGAAAATTACTTCTTCCATCCTATGCATCGCTACAATGGAGTGAAATAATCGATTTATTTATTTATTTATTTTTCTTATTTCAACCTAATATCGCTGTGGTTGCTGTTATCACTGTTGTTGTATCATTATTATTGTAAGCATTTGTGTTTCAGAAAGTTTGTTCTTAAAATATATTATTAGACAACCATTCTACATATATAATCTATAAAGTTATTGCCGATATATATATATTTATATATATATATATATAATCTATAAAGTTTATTCAATAAATCTTGTTTCAAAACATTTATTTGAGAATGTATTTCATGAAAAATTTATCTTATTAAAAAAATATATTCCAAAATATATTTAATAAATCTTGAAAAATATGTTCCAGAAAAAATTGATAGGTAATCCATAAGTCATTTTAAAGAAAGATAAAATAGTTACTTTAAAAATAATGGGAGTGCAGGTTCAAATTAGGGAGTCTAAGAAGCAATTACCCTTTCAAATTCTATCAATCTACTATATTCACATTTTGTCTGATTGTTGGCCCAATAAACCCCCAAAAAAGAATTCTTAGTTGCAGTCAACACTGTACAAGCCATGTTCCACAAATAAAATCCTAATCAGTGAAATTTATCTTTATAAAAAATTAAAAATAATCTATGATAAAATATTATTTTCTCAATTTTTGTAAGGTCTATTAGATTTTTTTTTACCAACTTTAACTAAGCTATTTTCGGTCAATATTACTCAAAAATTTCAATCCATATCAATAAAATGTTGTCAAAAATTAACTTCAGCCAATAATATTTAATCTTAACATTAACAATAATTTAAAAGTAGTCTATTAATAAAAGCATTTCCCACCACATTAATAGAAAAAACTTAATAATTTTAATAAAAAAATAACCTCGAGGAAAACGATAATCTATTTATATTTTTTCATTATAAAATATTATATAATATTAAAAGAATTGCTTACCTTCGATGACGACCAAAACATTTTACACAAATAAAAGAATTAAAATTAAATAAAATATTAATTAACTTGAAATTATACTTTTTTTAATCAAAACATATTATTAGAGATATTTCCAAAGTGACAAGATTTAATTTTTTGAAAAGTAAAAAAAAAAAAAAATCTCTCTAACGACGCGAATTGCTTAGAGAACGTAGTCTGAGAACGATGAACGTGGTGAATTTAGAAATTTTTAGAAATGGAAGAAATAATAGTTTATGAGTATGAAAGGAAAAAATGTGTTAGGTGTCACGAGGCAAATGCAGTGTCACCTACCCAACCCACTCTGCTATTAGTTTGTTTCATCTAACCGTTTTTCTTTCACCCTTTCTTCTTCACAAGCTCTCTGCCATGGCTCTGCTGCGAGGCCTTGCCATCGTCTTCCTCTTGCTCGCTCTCTACTGTGGGCTGGACCCCTTCCACCACAGCCCAATAGCCCATTTCCCGGACTTCGAGGCCAAGAGGGTCGACATGCCCCTCTGGTCGGAGTTTCCCACCGACCAAGACACACACAATCTGTTGCAGAAGTCGGAGATTAAGTTTGAGAACGAGGTGCAGGGACCGGAGAGCATTGCCTTCGACCCTCTTGGTCGTGGCCCTTACACTGGTCTTGCCGATGGAAGAATCGTCTTCTGGAACTCTCACTCTTGGGTTGACTTCGCTTATACCTCTCCCAATAGGTACGACCTCACTTCACTACTACTTTACTGTTCTTAATTAGGTTTCTAAAACTGTTCAAATTTCTCAATTTTAATTGTCACCCATTTCAATTCTGCACTGTAGTTTTGTAGTAGGAAATGAAAGATGTTGGCTTTCTTTTCTATTAGTGGATTACGTGATTGTTTACCATTCTTTCTTTTCTATACTGTTCCTGCAATTTTGTTATGCATTTAGTAACATGCGTCTCATAATCACATATGTCGTAGGGTAGGACTGTTTTAGTAACTTTTGTGCAATTTATATGATGAATACTTTTTTTTTTATATTACAAAAATATTTTTTAATTTAGCTGTTAAAAATATTAAATGCAGATGGCGGGTGGGATTTTTTTTTTTTATCTAATTAGATGATGGTGTTTCAAATGCATATTAAGATTATTAAGATTTAAGAAGGTGTTTGAGGTAGCGGAAGAACCTCCTTTTGTAAACTGTGTATTATATAATATTGTTGGCTTTTTAAAGAGACATGTGAGTTTAAAACTGATTTTTTTATTGGAACAACTTGAATCTTATAATATGTTGCACCACGTTAAGGTTGAGGATGTTGGAAAGATTTTTTAATAAAAGGTGGTTGTCGAGGTTTCTATGACTCAACTTCCTCCGATATCATTGTTTAGTGTTGTTTTTTTTATATTTTTTTTTGTTACTTTCTTTCTTTCTTTCTCAGTATTTTGTATTTTGGGCTTTGTTAGAACTTAAACAATTCATTGGATGCAGAAAGTCTAGAGTGTCACTGGTCATTGATCCACTGAGAGTAATTTGAATAAATTTACTAACAGTAAATATTTAAAATTGTACCGAGCTGGTAATTCTGGTGTGCGGCACAATTATTTTTAATGTAGCAATATTAAAAACCTTGGAACATTTGGGAGGTGACCATGTACCTGTGGGTCACTTTGAAAATAAGTTTTTTATGGATGGAAAGTGTGTGACTAAACAGTCTATTTCAAATCTATCATAGCTGCATTCATATTTGAATGGCTTAATTTGATGAAAATCTGTCAATTCTTTACTTGAAGATGCTAACAGAACTATCAATGCAAGCCTTATTTTTCCTAGTCTCTGATTTTCCACCCCACATTTCACATTCCATGATACTGTTGTGAGACGCTACTTCTTGTGACATGATTGATGGACCGTACGTGTCAGTGTCATTTTTTAAGTTTAAGAACAAATCTTTAGGGACTTATTGGAGTGATGACTAAATGTTAAACTTTTCCCTCACCCAGATTGTGGCTATGTATACAATATCGTTTCCACTGTATGGTTATGATTTGTTTTTAAACACAGGTCGGAGATATGTAATCCTATACCATCTGCAACTCCATTTAGTTATGTGAAGAATGAGCATATCTGTGGAAGGCCTTTGGGACTCAGATTTGACAAGAAAACAGGTGATTTGTTCATTGCTGATGCATATTTTGGGCTCTTGAAGGTGGGGCCCGAGGGTGGCTTAGCAACATCTCTTGTGACTGAGGCTGAAGGGATTCCACTGAGGTTTACTAATGATGTTGATGTTGATGGAGAAGGGAATGTTTATTTTACGGAGAGCAGTGCTCATTATCCGAGGAGGTAGGATGTTTTTGTTATCAGAGTTGCAAGTTTTGAATTTGTCACCGTTTGGATATAAGTATTCTAACATAATTATAATTTTCCACTGCTGAAAAGGGAATGATGTTGGCATAATTAGGAATGTTGAACTCTTTTGTTGCCACACATCACATTATAGAAGTGAAGGGAAGTGATTACATTAAAATTTGTTGATGGACGTGCGGGCATGATATTATTGGGGAGTGTTATACGCGTTAGTCAATAACTGAAGTAAATCCAAAGACTATAAATGTATCGTTTGATTATTTTTCTTTCTAAAACATACTCAGTTTTAAGAAATGGCATGTTATTGTTTAAAATGTATGTAAAGTTATTATTGTTGGAGTTTGTGGGAGTCCTACATTTTATAGATATGAACAATTTGAATGATACATAAGGAGAAAGATCCAATCTACTACCTGATCTTGGGCTTGGAATTTTAAAATGCTTATTGTTCCATCTGTTTTGTTCTGTTGATTCTGACATAATTGTTCTACAGGAATTACTTTCAACTGGTACTTTCTGGGGATGATAGTGGCAGGGTTTTGAGATACAACCTAGCCACTAAGGAAACCACTGTTCTTTTTAGGAACATTCAATTCCCAAATGGCATTACCTTAAGCAAGGATGGTTCCTTCTTTGTCTTCTGTGAAGGGGTTGTTGGCAGGTGAATCTAATATATACATATTTCTGCATTTTCTATATGCTAATCTTTCCTGTAGAGTTTCTTATATGCTCTTAAAGCAAGAAAAGTTTCTGATCTTAAACCATGCTAAGGGATCTTGCAATATTTGGTCTTTAAACCAAGCTGAATGTCGCCATGTGATTCATATAGTCAACCTCATCAATGTGTTTTCCACGTGACTATATCTTAATACAAAATCAAAATGCTACACTTCTAATTGCAAAAGACTTCTCTTGCTTGGGAGAACCTATGAATTTCTCCCCATCTTTGTTATTTACCTTTATATGAACATGCTTTATACTCAATTCAGCATAAGAAATTTAGTTCTTATTTACTCATACCCTGCTACTAATAGATCTCTCTAGGTTGCAAACGATGCAAATCCAGTTTATTGATTGTTGCTGTTAGCTGATGGCAATTACTTCTATATCTGAATTCAAGTTACTGCAGAAATCACCTTCTCAGACCATTTCTTGTTATGTAGGTTACGTAAATACTGGCTGAAAGGAGAAAAAGCTGGGACTTCAGAGATTTTAGCCGTTCTACCTGGATATCCTGACAATGTGAGAGTCAATGAAGATGGTGATTTTTGGGTAGCTCTTCATTGTAGAAGGTATAGGTATGGACACTATATTGCTATGTACCCAAAGATAAGGAAATTGATACTCAAGCTTCCTATACCAGTAAAATATCACTACCTGCTTCAACTAGGAGGCCGCCTACGTGCAATAGCTATTAAGTATAGCCCTGAAGGTAGAATTTTGCAGATATTGGAAGACAGTGAGGGGAAAGTTGTTAGAGCAGTAAGTGAAGTGGAAGAGAAGGATGGTAAACTATGGATGGGAAGTGTTCTTATGCCTTTTGTTGCAGTATACAACTTGAAATGAAGATTCTCTTTTCTGTGTTGACTTGGCAGTTGAAGAAGTTCTTGATTCAACATTATCAATAATGGATCTTAAATTTCTCGTTTGAAATTGAAACCTTCCACATTAGCATTAGTGACTAGTGTTTCTATTGATAAACATTTTTGCTTCTTAATAGTGGCCACTGTGTTTCCATTGATTAGCAAAATGGTTTGATATTCGAAATGGTCTATTTACATGAATGAGTAGGAATTAGATAATCCTTTTAATTTATTTGTGACAGTGTTTTGAGAGTTAATCTAATTTTGTGGATACGTTTGTGTAATGATTGAATAGGTGAAAAAATGAAGGGGAGACATAATAAAAGCAATAATTATCATGAAAAACTGAAAATGAATAGTTTTATGAAATATAACTTCTTAGTACAAATTCAAAAAAAAATAGGAAACACAACAAAAACGAAAACAAAATATATGAAGAGGGAAAAAAAATTCCCATTCATCTAAATAGGGAGAAGTTTTATTTTCAAAACTAATTATTTTTACGACAAAAAAATATAATAAAATTATATAATTTTTTTTAACTTAACTTTCACATTTTAAAATAACTATATTTTAAATCTTTGAAAGTATTATTTATTTAAAACTAATGTCTTTCCATTACTTTTGTTTAAAGTAATTAAGAAATATAAATGTCATTTACTTTTAGTTTCTAAGAATAGGTCAGCATCCGTACAAAATATCAAAATATAAATAAATAAATACACATGATTTACGTATTAAATGTGAATATTGAAAACAGAAAAAACCCAAATTATCACAATTTCAAATGGTAAAAATATAGTTAAATTTTAAAATTCGAAGACAATATTTACATCTCATACGATAATAATATTGATTATAAGACATTTCTGAAGAAATATTACTATTCACGAATATTTCTTTTTCGAAGAAAAATAAACATATATTTTCTTAAATAAATTAAACCATACATTCTTACAATTTAATACTGATTATGTTTTTATTTTATTTTATGGTACTAAGAAAAGTTAATAATATTTTTCTAGTAATTTTTTTACTTTGTCTCTGTGGTTAGAACTAACATTTATATTTTATATACCGGTTTTCAAGTGTTACTTTCAAAATAAATTAATAAATAATAATAATTATAGTATTTCTTTGTTGCAGTGAAGTCACAGCCCACAGAGTTTGGATTCAGGTGGTGCAAACTTTCTCTTCTCCCGCCCTACGCAGAGATGGTAAGTTAGGGTTCTTATTTTCTCTCTCTTTCTCTTCTCTTCTCTTCTCTGTGCCTTTTAAAAACCGTTACTTCGCGTTTCGATTATCTTTCCCCACACCTTGAAATTTTGTTACCTTATATTTTTTTTTCTTTGTGTGGAATTGCAGAGTGATATAAGGAAGTGGTTCATGAAATCACATGACAAGGGCAACAATGCCGCTGCCTCCAAGCCTTCCAATCAACCCAAGCCTTCTTCCGATAAACCCCAGCCCGAGAAAAATGTGAGTGTGCTGCTGCTGTATGTTTTATATTATTTTATTTGTTGTGATTTTTTTTTCCATTTTTTATATGCAAATATTACTGTGAGGTTTGATGTTAGACTGTAGGTTTAGTTTCTGGTTCCACTGGCTTAATGGAAATGGGGGCATGCGTGGAGACAATAACGGAATTTGAAAAATGCTAAAATTTGGTTCTTACTTTGCCCTCAGAACTAAAATATCATTTTGGTATACCTTTTTGTTGAGTTTTGTTTGCTCGTATAAGTAATGGATGAAAGTAAACTGTTTTATGTCGTTGCTTTGTGTTTTATTTTTTCAGCTGAATATTGTTGTAGGTTTCATCAGGTGATTGGCGATTTAAGGAATTAATTATTATCACTTGGGATGGTAGGGTATTGGAATGTACAAAAAGTTGTTTAGCGGAGAGGGGAAAATGATTTATGCTCTTCTTGCAGGTGGCTGGAGGTCAAGAAAGTTCAGGGAGGAGGGTAACTAGCAAATATTTTAACACAAACAAGCAAAAGGTGAAAGATGAGAAAGGAACACAGGAGCTACCTGCTAAAAGAAAGAATGCGAAGGACAGTGAAGATGTACCAGAGCCTAAGAAAATTCATGAAGATGTCGGAGATGATTCTGTCTTGCCCACCAATAAGAAAAAGTTAGCTGAGGCCACTCCGACAAAAAAATTGAAGAGTGGATCAGGTAGGGGGATTCCCAAAAAATCTGCAGTTTTGGAAGAAAGTGATGAAGACGATGACAAAGCTGCCGTGTCTGCTGTTAAATCTTCTGGAAGGGGTGGTGGTGGAAGAGGAGCACCTGGGGGGTCAGCTGGTGGGAGAGGTAGAGGTGGCGGAAGGGGTGGATTCATGAATTTTGGAGAAAGAAAAGATCCCCCACACAAAGGAGAAAAGGTTCAATTTTATCAAGAATTTGGATCTTTTTGATTTTTTTTTTAAAAATTTGTCAATGCATTAAGACTTCTTTTATGTGTCAGGAAGTCCCTGAAGGTGCTCCTAACTGTTTAGCTGGCTTGACTTTTGTGATCAGTGGAACACTGGACAGGCAATTGAATTTTATATTTTTTTTTTTTGTAGTCTTCTTATATTTTTCTTGATTTGCTTGTTCAGAACTTGGTTTGCATTGTATTCATTGCTCGTCTTTTATCCTCCCCTATCCAACTAATTTTGATGTTTTGTTTCTCTTTCTATTTTTGAATGTTTAGGTCTACAGATCATATTTCGCTAGTTTGAGTCTTTATTTATTTTTTGTTCTGCAAATTTACAGTTTGGAACGTGAAGAAGCAGAAGATTTGATTAAACGCCATGGTGGCCGTGTCACTGGATCAGTCAGCAAGAAAACGGTGCACAAGGGTTTTCATTGAAGTGTATTTTAATTTTATAATCAGTATGTAATTAACACCCTTTGTTTGCAGAATTATCTGTTATGTGATGAAGATATTGGGGGGCGGAAGTCTGAAAAAGCCAAAGAGCTAGGGTTAGCATTCTTATTTAAGCTGTTTCAAAGAATTTAAAACAGTTTCTGTCTACATTGTAATATGACCTATATTTCATATTTCTACATAGAACGTCCTTCCTCACAGAGGATGGATTGTTTGATATGATTCGAGCATCAAAACCTGCAAAAACTCCTTCACAAGCAGAAAAGAAACCTGTGAATAAGGCTGTTGCAGTAGCATCAAAAGCTTCTCCAAAACCGCTAGTTAAGGGTAAGCCCTAATAAGTTTATGCTTGCTGCTTCTATTTTCTGCGTTGTTTTGTTCTTTTAATTATCCTTGTTTTTCGATATTCATGAATTAGCAGCAGATTAAAATTAACTTATTACAATCAAAGGGTATTTGTTTGTTTATGTTCTAAGTTGCATTCCCTTATCAACAGATGCAGTCCCTCTGTCTTCACGCTCACCTTCTAAGCAAGCTAAGCCAAAGGCTGATACTACTGTTCAATCTTCTGTGATGTGGACAGAGAAATATCGACCTAAAGATCCAAAGGATATCATAGGGAACCAGTCACTTGTATATCACTAGTCTTCATTGGCATATTTTAATGGTTATATTTTGTTCTAATGTATACCTGAATTTTAAATCACTTTCTTAAATGTAATGTACAGACTGTTCAACTTCGTAATTGGTTGAAAGCATGGCATGAGCAATTTTCAGACACTGGTAACAGGAAAAAGGGAAAAAAGCAAAATGACTCTGTTTTGAAAAAAGCTGTCTTGTTAAGTGGAACCCCTGGTATAGGGAAAACAACTTCAGCAAAGTTGATCTGTCAGGAGCTTGGTTTCCAAGCCATAGAGGTGGCAGTATTTCTTGGTAAATTCATATATCTGGAAAAGTATTTACCATGTAATTTCTCTCACCTGTCTCTGTACATGTATTGAAGGTAAACGCTAGTGATAGCCGTGGAAAAGCTGATAGCAAAATTGAGAAAGGAATTGGTGGAAGCAAGACAAATTCTGTTAAGGAACTTGTAACCAATGAGTCTATTGGTGCTAATATGGAACGGTTGATCTCTCATCATAGCATGTAATTTGTGAGTCCATAATTCACCTTGTTAAATCTTTATAATTGCAAATTTCAGGTCCAAGATTTCCAAATCTGTGCTTATTATGGATGAGGTTGATGGGATGTCAGCTGGTGATAGGGGTGGTGTTGCTGATCTTATTGCTAGCATCAAGATATCAAAAATTCCTATTATCTGCATTTGCAATGACCGTTACAGCCAGAAACTTAAAAGCCTTGTGAACTACTGTTTGCTTCTGAGTTTTCGGAAGCCTACAAAGCAACAGGTCTTTCTGTGTTTATCAATAAAAATATTTAAGCTTTATTGAGTCATACTAAATGAAGTACTTCCAGCCAAATATAACTCTTTTACATGTAACATATTTTGCTTCAATGTGGAATTGATTTAATTGTTTTTGGGAGGGAAGTTTGGTTTGGCAAATAATTTGTTGCTGGTTATCCTGTTTTATTCCCTTCCCATCTATTTGACGTAGATAGGGTGCATGATCTGAATACCAAGTTTTTTCTATAGATCAAGGTTTTCAAAGTTCAAAGTTTACATAAACCAGTGAGAGGTCGTAAACTCGAATCATAAGAGTTCACCTCATTAAAAAAATTTTCAAAATACATGTAAATAGCATAGTGATTGAACATTTTAATTCCATAATAATGAAAATAATAGTTCATTACCACTAAATAAGCTCAAACAACATGAAATAACACAAATTCATAACAAGTCTAGCAATTACAATTGTTAGATGTACTTTACTATAGAGCCCTAAGCCCATCTCTGTGTAATGCAAAATACATACATACGTATATATGTACATAACATGTTCCTTTGTTGTGATTCTAACACGAGGATCGTACATTGACTAGAGATATGATCAAATTATATTATATAAATGAGTGTAAACATTATCTTATAAGCCGATTTTGTGAGGTTAAGCTTAAAATATATTTTCTTAGACGATATCAGAGTCTATCTTAGTGAGGTTAGTTATCTGTAATCAGACCACTTACAAGTATCTAGTCCCATGATCATGTCCAATCCTTGATGTGAGGGAGTGTGTTGAAGATCTTACACCGACTAAAGATATGACCAAATTATAATATAAGTGAGTGCAAATGTTATCTTACAAACCGGTTTTATGAGGTTGAGCTTAAAGTCCATTTTTTGAGAAGTTATAGTTACATCATAACCAAGTACTCGAGGGCTAAGAGAGGTGGAGCGAGTGAGACCAATAAGTGTAGTGCCTATGTGTGCAATGAAAGTAGTTGAACTGGAGGTTTGATGTTTCTCATACCATTTGAAGAAATCATGGAAGGGGGCCGGAGGTCCAAAACTATCCAAGGGACTGGTATTAGAATTAGGAGGAACAGGGGTAGCCTTGGTAGCAACAACAATCGACCAAGGAGGGCAACCATGCATGGCAAAATATCTAGTATTTTCTAGTTTGTGACAATGATTAAACCTACGACAACCTTTGTCCACTTTGTGAGGGAAATTACAACCATCATTTTGAGGTACTAGTGTATAGGAATCAATAGTGGGACAAAAGAATGTATGCCAAGGGATAACTTACACAACACATGCAATAGGTTTATGTGTTGGAGATTCACATTTACTAGAGATAAGGTCAATTTATAATATATAATTGAGGGCAATCATCACTTTACAAGCCGATTTATCATTATTTTAAGGGTTGGGTGTGTCTACCTAGTAGTGTATACTAATTAATGACTTCCTTTGTCATTATTTTCAAACAAAAGACTTTGGCTAACTTAGATACGTCTTGGGAATTGAGGTAGCACATTTCAAAATTGGAGTCGTAAAATCTCATAAAGACTAGGCTAATGAATTCCTAGCCCCTTGACACACCTGTGGATCCCAATGCTAAACTTCTACCAAATTAGGGGGAGTCACTTTCATATACTAAGTGGTACATGAGATTGGTTTGGAAATTCTACTACCTCACTGTCATTCGTCTTGGCATCTTTGCTTTCGGTCTAGCAATTCAATTTCTTAAATCTCTATGTATAGGACATTGGAATGCACTCATTCACATTCTAAAGTACATTAAAAGAGCCATAGGAAAAGGTTTGTTTTATGGACATAATAACCATACTCTCAATTGCATTTTGAGCATGCTCTCCCGTTGGCAGGAGATCCACTTTTGCATATTGTGCGTGTGACAATTTAATTTCTTGGAAAAGCAAGAAGTAGAATGTAGTGGCTAGATCTAGTAAGAGAGTATAGAGCTATGGCTTATGTCACTTGTGAGCTTTTTTGGTTCAACCAGTTGCTTGGAAAATTGAGATTTGGAGAAGTGATACAATTGATTCTCCTTTGTGATAATCAAGTTGCCTTTCATATTGCCTCAAATCTAGTATTCCACAAGAGGACAAGACATATTGAGATAGGTATTCACTTCATTCGTGAAAAGATTTTATCTACTGTCATTGCTATTGAGTTTGTTAACTCTAATGATCGATTAGCATATCTCTCCACCAAATCATTTTGGGTTTTGAATTGATTTTATTTGTAACAAGCTTAGTTCATATGGTCTATATGCACCAACTCAAGGAAGAGTGTTAGATTTATTTTACTATATAAGTTTAGGCACACACACACACACAAGGATTCCATAATACTGCTCTATTTATGTATTAAATATCTATCTAGCGTTATTTAGGGTTTAGGTACACACATAATGTGTTCCTTTGCTGTGCTTAAGACACATAAGGATTCCATAATACAGCTCTATTTATGTATACATCTATCATTAAATATCTATCTAGCGTTTCCACCTAATATGTACCATTTTACTTCTACTTTTAGCAATTGAGAGGAACTCCCTTTACCTGGGTTTAGGCACACGCACACACATAATGTGTTCCTTTGCTGTGCTTAAGACACATATGGATTCCATAATACGGCTCTATTTATGTATGCATCTATCATTAAATATCTATATAGCGTTTCCACCTAATATGTACCTTTTTACTTGTACTTTTAGCAATTGAGAGGAACACTGAATTTTTTTTGAATCCTACATATATTAGATTATGAGATGGTACTAACAATATAGGAATTCCAGAATTAGGAAATTGGATGTAAAAAAAGTAAATATAAGAATATGAATTCCAGTTTACGTTCAATAATGCAAGGAGGAAGATCCATTTCAACAGTTGTGCAAATTTCAATTCAAAGGCCAGACCGCCTACCTTAAATTGAAAGCTGGTAGAGATTCGAAAGGCGCAGAGAGAATTGAAGAACAAATCGCGAGAATGGCCACTAGTGCAAGGAGAAGATCATGCTTGTGCAATAGCCAAACTTTTATGCAGTCGCACAACAATACAGGGAGAAGAACAAATGATTATTGGAAAGCCATGATGACAATCTTCAACTGCCCAAAATCTTGTGTCAAACCTTAGAAGCACTGTCGTGAACAGAGAAGCGTTGGACCGAGTGTTTATCACTAGATCAAAAACTATAAATAATAGTTAAGGTACAACTTATTCTACTTAAGACTATAGTTGTCCAAGTGCGACAATTTAATTGTGACTTAGTTCACATAGTCTCTATTACAGGACAATTGATGTATCCTTTAACAAAAATCACCTCTATGAACAAAGAAAGAGAAAGGAAGAGAGAAATGCAAAAAATTTAGAGAGGAAGTCACCGGTCATGAACAACATAACCTTAATTGTGTTTTCTTCCTTCTGTGCAAGCCACAGCAACACAACTTAAGTTGTTTCACTTAAAAGAACAAAAAAATAATCAGTCTCGCCAACTCAATCATAAACTTGTGAGTTTGGTTGAGTTGTACCTGAGTCCACCACAATCCCATCAAGTCTATTCAAAGATGAGTCTACTACCGAGTTAAATAGAAATGAGGAGTTGGGATCTTAAACTCGTGCGATTTTATGAGTTAGATCACGAGTTTGATAACCATGTTCTAGATCATAAAAGTGATTTTTATTATTGTTAAGTGATATGTGCTTTATCGTATTTGAGGATTTGATTATGTTAGTTTTCATCTGTAGTCTGCATAGCCTAGAATGCAAGTCTATTTGGCAACATGTAGCTTTACTTTCTTAAGTTTGTTAGTTTCCTTGGCATGTTAACAATTATGCTGAGGGTTGAGAGTTTTGAACTTAATATTTTATGCATACCAGATGGCAAAGAGGTTGATGGATGTTGCAAAGGCTGAAGGGCTTCAAGTCAATGAGGTGATTTATTTACGACTTACGAAGTTCCATCTTGTTTTGTGCAGTTTTTTAATTTTAGTAGTGTGGACTTTGAGGGTTCAAAATTATTTTGAATCATTTATATCCATCTCTCAAATTATAAAATATTTTATTTGCATTGACTGACCTATTTTCTTGAATCGTTCACCTTGATTGCTTCAGATTGCACTTGAGGAACTAGCAGAGAGAGTTAATGGAGATATGCGAATGGCACTAAACCAGTTACAATATATGAGCCTCTCTATGTCTGTTATCAACTATGATGACATTAGACAACGCTTTCTTACCAATGCAAAGGATGAAGACATTTCACCATTCACGGCTGTTGATAAGTATAATATTTATTTTATATCTGTACTACACTTTAACCTCGTCATATACTGTTGAATATCTCATGCCTTCATTCGTGGCTTTACAATTCCAATGAGCCTCCCTAATTGACTAAAACAATATTTTATCCCCCCTGAAATAGGCTTGGAATAAAATATCAGCTCACCATAGCTAGATTTTTCTGAGAAATATCGTACATGACCATGCAAAGGAACAACAGGACTTAAGTGGAGGCAGTATGGACTCTCTCAATTGGTATTTTGAGGGGTTAAGAAAAAATATGTTTAGGATGTGAACTGAGTTGATATGGTCTCTAGCAAACAAATGGATTTTATTCTATAAAAGTCATTCTTTATTGAATGTGGTTCTCTTAATTATTTTTATTTGTTCCAGCTAACAGTTGTTATTATTGGCAATTATTAAAGTTTCAAATTTCAATTAGCCAATTTGAGGATCCCAACTTTCATTTCAAGTGTTGATTTGGAACTGCTAATTATTATGTTGTTTTTCACTAGTCTGCTCTAATACAAGTCTAAATGTGATGACATTTATAAGATTTAGAGATCTGCATGTCTATGATTTCATTTAAATGTGAAGGATTAACTGCTCAGAAGGTTGTGGCCAAATTATCTGCATGTCTATGATTTCATTTAAATCTGAACGATTAACTGCTCAGAAGGTTGTGGCCAAATTCAATTTCATAACAACATCTCTTTTCTTCTAGGCTTTTTGGTTTTAATGCTGGGAAGTTGAAAATGGATGAGAGGATAAATCTTAGCATGAGTGATCCTGATCTTGTTCCTCTTCTTATTCAGGTTCTGTTATTCGTTTTCATTATTTTATCAATTTAGCTTGTTTAAATTATTATTTTTGAAGGCCAACATCCTGAAGAAATTGGTGAATAATGGCTTGGATAGCACTTCTTACGTTAACCTCATTCAACTTTGATTGATCAAATTTGATTTCACATGTTTTTATTAAGTTATACATTTGTATTAACAATATTACATAATGGCTCATTAAAGTTAATTTGGTTAAAATTGGTATGGTATTATATATCAATGTCAATGTATATACCAATTATATGCTAGAATTCAGTATCCTGAAAATATATCTGAAACATGCCCCAGGATAAATTGATCCTTGCACAATCTTATTCTTGAATGCTGCAAACGTGGCTTGTGTTTCAAATATTCCTTGTATAACTATTCTTTACGGCATTATTCATTGCAGGAAAATTATATTAATTATAAACCAAGCTTGGCTGGTAAGGATGACAATGGCATAAAACGCATGAACCTGATTGCCCGTGCTGCTGAGTCTATTGCTGATGGGGATATAGTGAATGTACAGATTCGCAGATATCGACAGTGGCAGCTCTCTCAAACTAGTTGTACAGCAACATGCATAATTCCGTATGTAGCCTTGTAACTGATGGAAAATAACAATTTTCTTTTAGATTTTGCTGGAACTAGCTGTTTATACATTCACTTTTTCAACTTTCTCTTTTACAGTGCATCATTATTGCACGGGCAAAGAGAAATACTTGAACAGGTACAAAATTTCTTGTGTTGGCTGTAGCTATATGTCTTTCCCATCCTTCTGCTCTCTTTATTTTGGGCTCAGGGAGAGAACATAGTTATCAATGGCGCATTCAGCGTGTGGCTGAGCAGCCTTCAGCTGTGACAGTACATGATATGAGTGCATTTTTCGTACCCGTGTCAGCTGTTTTAAATCTTTTGGCCCATAAAGAAGACAGTTAACTTACTGACCTTCGAAAACCGGAGCACCAGAGTGCCTTCCTTCTATGCTACCAGAGTGGCAGAGGCACCCATCTCCAGCGACACCCGTCTTTCACTTCAGTCTTCTCTATTCTGCAGTTTTGGATCCGATTATAGTGTTCCTTCCAACATTCACTTTATCTTGTTGAGCGCTTTTATGCTATAAATAAATTATGTGATTTGTATGAAAGAAATATCACAATGGTGGCCGTCGTGCTATTATAATTTCAGTTAGTCACTCTGTATCCAAGATTGAGAATTAAGGGTACAGGAAAATATCTTGCATACATTATTTGTTGGAGTTAAGTGAGTTGCATTGGGTAAAAATATGCAAGAGGAGTAACATGTAAGGAGAAAAGACCTACAAATATATTGTCTTAAAGTTTTAAATTGAAGGTGATGTCTCTAATGCCTTATATAGGTTTACTTATGACTTATATATCTCAAATATCTCTAATGCCTCCCTTCAAAAAATATAACAAAGTGGATCAAAGCTGTTGTTGGTCTTGATGATCAGCTCAGATGAGTACTGTCATAGATTGGGTGAAGAATGCTTTTACAGGAGGGAGAGTATAACTAATGTGGAAGAGGCACACATTTGAGGGAAAGTTTGTTGTAGTCAAGTGTGTTGGAGTTTTACCTTGGGCAAAAATATGCAAGCAGAGCAGAATATAAGGAGATAATACCCCAACTTATTGTCTTAAATTTTAGGTTGAAAGTGGTATTATGGTTATCTATATGGGTTTGCTCATGACTTATATGTTCCCAATCTCCTCCGTGTCTCCCCTCGAAAAAACCCAACATTATTCTTAAATTTACAATTATTATATGCCCCTATATTAGTCTCATATAGGCTTGACTCTTGACTTAGTTTCATTGCATTCTCCTATTTAGATACTTGGAGATATAAAACTGTTTACACATTCTGGAATATCTTTATCTAAAAACATTGAAGTAGAGTCATGGATGATTTTACGTCATAAACTATAGTTATGGTTAAGGGTTTCAAAATATGCCCACCCAACCTCATTGGTTGGAAATTCCAACACAGACAGGCTGGCTTAATATAATTTTAAGAAAATTTATAATAACTGAATTAGGTTGAAAAAGATAATGCATGAGTTTCACTAAATAAATATAGACATAGAGAATGAAAAAATACACAGATTATACAGTATCATCAATTTTAGAATTAAGAAATGAAAAAATCAACTTGGCAAGTCATCCCAGTCCATTGTTAACTTGGTGGATTATGAGTTGCCTTGGTTGTTTTTGTGGGTTGGTGGGTTCAGTCATGCTACCCAACCCATTTTGGCAGGGTAAATTGGTTGACCCGTTTTGGTTATCCCTATGCATGGGTTGGCTTTTGTGGGTCTTCCTTGTTTATGCTGGTCTTTTCATTGATCTCATCTGATTTTTCTTTTACGTTTGTATCACAACTCGTATTATATTCTGCAGGGAGAACGAAATTTCAACCGGTTTGGTGGGTGGCTTGGGAAGAACTCGACAATGGGAAAAAACTATAGGCTTTTGGATGATCTTCATGTTCACATTCTTGCTTCTCGTGAATCTAGTTCAGGAAGGTAAATATGAATTCAATATTTTATCTTCAGATGACATCTTTTTGTAAGAGTTTATTCTCACTTGGTTACTTGCTGAATGCTTTTGTCAATACATGTAAATTTGTAACCTTAATGATTTTGGAGAGAAATCAAGTGCAGCTCAAATCCTGTGAATTTGTCTGTCATTATGTTTTATCCTTTTTAAATATAATGTCGATCTTAGCTTTGGTGCTTCCGTTTTATATGCTACAAATCTGGGATATAATTTGGTCTTGTATATATGGGTTTATCTATTAGGTTTTGGAAGTTACATCTCCAGTTATCTCCATTACAACAGTGTCTAGTAAACTCCTTATAATCATGCTTCACTAAATGGTTGCAGGGATACCATTCGCATGGAATACCTTACTCTTATTCTGAAACGATTGACTGAACCCCTACGAACCCTGCCCAAGGTTGGAAGTACATGTGTGTTTTTAATTCTAAATATAACCATTGTTTTAGCCTGGAATGCTGAACATAATTGAATTGCCCTTTCGGAAAAATGACCAGGCTGAAGCGGTTCAACAAGTTGTGGAATTCATGAATACATACTCTATCAGTCAGGAAGATTTTGATACTATAGTAGAATTATCAAAATTCAAGGTTCCTTGACTATATTTGATGTTTTGTTTATACTGCAAACTACTATCAACCTCGGGTTAGCGTTTGATTTTATGTGTATCAGGGTTATCCTAATCCACTAGATGGCATACAGCCTGCCATTAAGTCAGCTTTGACAAAAGCCTACAAAGAGCAAAGCAAATCACGGGTGGTTCGAGTTGCCGACCAAATCACACTTCCTGGTGTAAAGAAGGCCCCTAAGAAGCGGATTGCTGCTATACTTGAACCAGCTGAGGAAGGAGGCGAAAAAGGTGAAGGTAACATCTCGGACGAGAGTGAAGAAGAGAACACGTCTGATACGGAAGAGTTGGGTAAGTTATGTGGTTTTTATCATTATTCTTTTAATATTAATTGATTGCTTTTTACAATATTTGTTTTTGTGATGCATTAGAAGGCGTCACCAAGGGAGAGAAGCTGCAATCAGAACTTCAAAGCTGGAATTCAAAAGGTAGGTGCTCGTCATGTGCCATTGGAGTTTGATTTATTGGACTTTTTAGGTGATTTATGATTTATACATATTGATTCATGTAGCCACGGAAGTACAGTTGGAACTGAAGGGAGCGGGTAATTCAAGTTCCAAGAAGGCATCGGGTGGTAGAGGTAAAGGTGCTTCTACAGCTGGGAAGAAGGCTGCTCAAGCTCCAAAAAGAAAAAGGTGAAATATTAAACACTGTGCCTTTCTCTTGAGCCACTGGCAGGATTTGTATAGAACCATGCTCTTCATGTAATTGATGTTCAGGCTTCATAGGGTTGACTTTTAGTAAATTTTCCAAGGCGGACATGGATTCATTACTTGTGGTGGCCCTGTTTTTGGAATGTAGATGATGTCTGTCTGTCTATACGTTAGAAGTTAAAAGTTTGAATTTTGCATGCTATTTTATGAAGCGTTGTTCATATCTGGATTGAGCTGTTACTCGTTAATTCCATGATGTTCTTCTGCAAGGACATGAATGTCGACATGATCTTTACCTGGATGAGCCATGTTAAGTAGTCGAAACGGAGAAAATTGAATAAATTCATTGTAAATTATGTAAGATTGTTCAATTTTTGCCTTCTTTTAGGAAAGTTCAATTGTGATGTAAGAAAAAAAAAAACAACTGACATCAAGAAATATAAGTTGGATAACATGATTTAATTCTATTTAAAAATTATAATTTCAGTTTTCGAAAGATATTTTAAATTTGGTTTCATTATATAGATTGAATTTAATACTATTTTATACTTTATATCACTATGAATTATATTTTTTTGGGTTAGGTAATGTATGAACTAAATCACACCTTAACTAAGGGGAAGGCTTCCTAAACCTTCCTAAGATTCCGATGTTCTGAATTGAGGGCACATTATCTATTAATATATATATATTTGCAAATTGTGGGTGGGAAAATTGAGCGAAATATCGTATATTAATTATTTGAGTTGTTTATGTTTTCATAAATAAAGTGCCTTGTAAGATCACTCACCAACCATTACAATTCTGCGATTTTTTATTAATTTATAATTTGCATTAAGTTAGAGGATCCAAATCTGCGTGGACTTCTGCTGCGGTTGTTGTGAGCTTAAAAACTATGAAAGTGACTTGTCAACACAACAAATGGCATTAATTGCCTCCACACACGAGTGAGCAATCTAAAGAAAATAATAATAATAATAATATTAGTAATAATAAAGAAAGTAAATAAAGGATTTGTACGGTGTCAATCCACAGTAAAGGGGTAATGTACTATTCATTTTCGCCTTTAGAATATGATAATTTTAAATCATATTTACCCTTTTTAATATTCATTTAATAAATTAAAAAACAACTGTAAAATCACATGATGGATGATAACATATGAATGAATGTCTATAGTTAAAATGTTTTAAGACTTCTCGGCCATATTTGTTTTTATCTGTCTTGTTAGATCACAATCATTGATTAGCAGACTTTATAGCTATGATGTTGAGGTTTTATGATTGGACGTTATATTTGTAATTTTCAATTATCATCCAGGACTAAAATAAATTATGGTTCATCAGATATGATTGAGGCACCGAATTAGGTAATGCTTCTAGTACTAAAGGACAAGATATAATTAATTTTTAAGTATATATACATAATTTATCTTCCAAGAATCAAATTAATATTAACAGTCTCCAAAATCTAATGATAGTTTATCGTGACATCATTGAGCAATTATAGTCTCTAAAAAAACTCATTTTTTTTCATTTAATTTATTTAATGACATTCTCGACAACGTATAATGCGCTATGTTTCTATACTCCATCATATCACCGGTATTTTAGAAAAATACAAAATAAGTTTATGTACTCTGTAAATGTTCTCAATTGGAAATAAAAATGAAAGTTAAGATCTGTTGGCTACTTCAAAATTAAGAAAATTCTGCAGATTGTTGGCAATGTCATTAAGAATCATAAAAGTAAAAGTCCATTTGCCATGATGTAAGAACAAGTCCTCACTTGGCATTTCATAGTATGATGGTGCTCATTTCCAATGGATAGGAGTTGATGTAGTAAAGATTTAGAGACAATAACCATAATAATTTATTAACTACAATGTCAAGAGAAATGCATAAAATATACTTTTCAGCCAGAATTGATACTAGTAAGGTTGTACTTGTAGCCACTTACAAATCTGCAGATTTGTGCAAAATAAACACAGAAAAGGAAATAAATTTGCAGAAGATATGTAAACTAAAGCAACACTTTTTTTCTTCTGATTCCAACCACAGTATAATTTTCCAAACAGATGAGTGGTTATAGGCAATAATACAAAGGGATGAAGAGGAAATTTACAAACTGTCATTACAGAAAAGAATCATTTTATTGATTGATTATTACTGTATTTTCATTTGCATTTCTCGAGTAAAATTACTTACTGAATCGGGCACAGATTTCCCTGCCATCTTATTACATAAACACCTTCCCATCCCACCAAACACAACCTCCTAACGATTTGTGGCAGCACTGCTAAGAACTGAATCTAAATTGCATATATATAATAATATATGCACTATATATTGTTTTTTACTAGACTTGAAAAGCTTTTGTTCTCCAGTTCAAGACCCAAATCCACAAGGAGAAAATCGAGAAGGAGAAAGAAAAAGAGCATCATAAAAACGTGGGAAAAAAAAAAAACCAAACCCATAGAAGCTGCTATTAACCATTTTCAAGTAACCTGGCCTTCACATTTCGTTGACTTTTTACCTTTGGAATTTCCTGTGCAGCTGCATCAAAGCATGTGTAAGTAAATAGAAAACGTTGGAAAATAATATAAAGTTGAAGGTCAACTTAATAGAAAATAATTTGGTTACAAAAATGTATCAACTAACCCCAATAGTCCCTAACCAAAATGGATATGAAAGAGTAACAAGAAATGAAGTTTACTTTTTCATATTTTATACTTTTTGGCATTTGATATTCAAGCCCACATGGTAGAGAGGGTTCACCAACTTGGGCAGATTTTTATACTGTGATAAGAATTTGGGCTTTGAACATCTAATTATTATACAAAATAAATGAAAGATGACACGCAAGGAATACCTTCTTCATAATTTATCCTTAATTAAGTCAACAAGATCCTATTAACAAGCTAAACCTAGTTGTCACGTAACATGAGATATAGAGTTAGAATCTCACTATTTTCCTTCTTAACGAGTCTTGCTAGCATGCTGATAAGAGCACTTTATTGACAAGAGATGAATCTAGAATTCTGACCAAAGCTTCCAAGCATCCAACATGCTGTTTCCAACAATTTTCCTGCCATTCCATTCAAACTTTAGCTTACACAAAAACTAAGTGAAACTCTACATGTTCATCAGTTATAAAAGAGAATCACTAAAATGAGATTAGAAAAAAGTTTATAGACAGACAATTTCTATATATCAGCATGTGAAAAGAGGAATCACAGAAAAAACACAATCACTTGACAAGTGAAACATGGATTATTGTAGATGGATATTACCAAGGTTGAGCTCACAATTATCAAAACCAACAAAAAGTTCATTCTAACAGGATAATTGTCTTTTAAGTCATTCCTCACTTCCCTCTTCTCTCTCTATTTTTCATCTACTTCCCATATTCTCCTTGCAACAAGCATGCACAAAGTAGGAACTTACTAAAGTACTCACCAATTTTGTGAGAAATGGTGGAACGTTTAAAAAGCAAACGGTTATAACTAGAAGATGATAGATCATGAAATATGATTGGTAGTCCTAAATGCAAGATAATTGTTGGCATAGGTGGGACAATGAAATATTGGTATCACCACCATAAGAACCCAACTTTTTCTCAAAAGTTTCTTTCCACCTTTCAGAAGCTTGACCTAACAAGCAATTCGATACGTTGAGTGGTGCCACTGCCACTCCTTAAAGTTTAAGCTTACTTCCTTAAAACTTAAGAATCCTTTTTTTCCACATCAATACTATTTTCTAATAATCTAACCTTAGGCAAACCAAAATTCTCATACCCCATTCAAGAAACTACAAGTTTTGAACTTAGCTACAATCTATTTTCAACTTATTATATAAGAATTTGGTATGAAAATAGTTCATAATGTGATTTAAAGCTGTCATGAATATTATTTAATCCTATTTCAAAAGTTGATTGTAAAAACAGCTCATACACAAGAATTTATATAACATTTACTTGTTGTGTTGTGGTCCTATACACATGTTTTTCTAATCCTTAATCAATAATTGGAAAACAATAAAAAAAAAATAAAAAACTAAAACCAGCACAAGTCTAGCCACATAATAAAAAGTAAACGCAAATAAATAAATTAAATCCAAAAAACCAAATTAAACATCTAATAAAAAAATTCTAACAAATTAAACACACATCATGGTCACCTTTTTCCACATCTTGACTTAAAAAACACCCAAACAAGCACCACGAACCAAAAAAAAAAACGTTAAAGTGAAGAAAAAGAGAAAGAATTAATTAACCAATGAACGCACCTCTTCTTTGCTTAACAACGACCTTAGCGGGTTGGGCCCGGGTCACGGGCCCAGCCTCATTCTCCTGTGGCGGCAACAGAACGCCGTCGATTCCCTGAACGGAGATCCGTCCATCCGTGTAAATATCCGGGTCGAACAAATACGCGGACCCGTCGCCGTGACCGAACTTAACGGAGCCATCAGCCTCCTGCGCCGTCACCTTATGCGGCAACCGTAACGTGTCGTAACGGACCTTCCCGAACCTTCTAACAGCATTGTACATGCTCTCCTCGGTCTGATACTCGGGAATCAAGTGATAGTACATAATCTGTTCGGGCGAACCCGGTTCACTCAACTGGTCCGTCGTTAACTTCGCCATCGCTTCGTCATTAGGAGCCAGCACCGTCAAAACGTAACCCTCCGAAACTAACCTTCCCATCTCCGTCGCCAGTGACGTTAAGTTTACCAGAATATCCGCCATTTCATTGTAACCGCCGTAGTGGAGGAGCGTTTGGATGAAGTCTTTCACCTGTTTCTCACCGTTGAAGTGGTGGTGGGGCCCACCGGGTCCAGGAGCCGGCGCCGGCGCCAGGGACGGTCCCGGCGCCATCGCGTCGTAGATCGGAAGCGCAGGCGGGGAGCCCGCCGGCGACGCGGGAGCCGGTTTTTTCAAGCGGTGGGTGCGCGGGTCGACCTCCGGAGCGGATTCGGGTTTCACGGCGGCGATGGAGACGAGGCTGCGGCGGCGGTTGAAGTCGTCTTGTACGGAGCGAGGGATGAGGAGCGTGTCGATGCCGTGGATGACGCCGTCGGGTCGGGTCAATGAATTCGGGTGGGTGACCCGGGAAGAGTCGACGTTCCAGTGAGTGGAGTTAACGGTCTGGAGAGAGAGGTGGTGATTCGGGGCGAGGGTTTTGTGTCGGGTGGGTCGAGCAGGGTTACTGAACCCGGGGTGGTATTCGGGTTTTGTGATTCTTTTGGGGACGATGTGGGACATGAGAAGGGTTTGGAGAGAGTGGAGGTTGCGGGGTTCGAGAAGGAAGCGCTTGAAATCTGGGTCGAGATCGCGTTCGAGGGCTTCGTTTCTGGGTGCGAAGATTGTGATGTTGTGGTTCATTACCGTGTTTTCGAGCGTTTGCAAGAGCATGGCTTTTTCCACTAGCTCAGCAACCTCAGTGTAATGCGAGTCCAACAGAGCCACCAGGATTGAGTTTGAGTTTATCTGACCTTGTGAGAGAGAGAATGTGAGGGTTGGGAGGAGGACAAGAAGGATCGTGACGCCATAGATGCGGCAATCCATGGCGGCTTTTGGCGTTCAGACACAACACTGAGAGAGAGAGAGAGAGAGAGGAAGACAGACACTAACAATGTTGTTTTATGTTGTGTTCGGTGTGTGTTTGTGAGATTGTGTTGGAGACAGAGCAGGTTTTGTTTCGGAATCGGTGGGGTAAATGGTGTGATTTATTGCGTTTGATGTTGTTGAGGTTGTGATGAGAGTGAAGAAGTGAAGAAGTTATTTCTTATCAGTGTCAATGGCTGTGGGTAAATCGAGGGGTGTCGGTCGCTTCGTGAAAATCCATGGCTTACGTGGCGGCTTTTGATTGGGTGGGGAAAGAGAAGTGAGAAACAATAGAGTGGAACTGGTGTGGGGTCCACTAACCCCAACTGCTACCTGGCTCGTGAATAAATGAACCCTAGATAAACCATAAACATTAAGCCCACTCTCATTATTGCCGATAACTATTTTAATGGTCTGTTTTGACTCTCTTTACTTTTTCACCTTTTACAGTACAATGAAACCTTTTGCTGTAAATTTACTGTTTTGTGAATAGTGTGGATCTTGGACTTGACGTGTTAAGGTGCTACTTCGCAATTAGCACGCAGAGAATAAGTTGTTTATGAGATGATTATTAATGTGTGCGTTTATTAGTACTAAACAAAACCATGGAAAAAATGCATTGAAGCAAATTAGAATAATATTAGGAGTTGTGAAATAAGAGTGGTGGTGGTGCCCACTTGGCTTTGGGTTCCCTAATATGTTCAGGTATTAGCTGAGCTGTTTCTGTCCTCTAGAGACTTATGTGTACGTACCATACAAACCAAGGAAATAAAAAGCTACCAAAACTCTAGAGAAAAGACATTTGGAATAAATCAACACTGCAAAACATTTTTTTGGAAAAACCTGTGGGATTGCTTCAGTCACAACAACACTTTGCATGTGGGAGTTCATCCTAGTTTTGGTAAACATAAATTAGAAGAAAAAAAAATATACATACATGTAAGGAATAGGATAATTAATGTAGTTTGTTGGGAGATTTGTATTAATAGGTATAAAAGGAAAGTTTATTTGAAATTTGGTGAAGAAGCTTGAAAACAAAACAGGGGATCCATACCCTTCCTTTTACCATTTTCCTTAAGTGATGCATGAGTTAAGGACACGTTCTATGTATGGAGGGTGACCTATCCCCCACCGGCGGGCTGTGAGTCTGTCTCTTGAGCTTTCTTTACTTGGTCTTCACTTTTATCTTCTCATTTATGTGAGGTTCAAAAATGGTAATATATTTGATTGATGGAGAAAGAATCCATTGGTTATTAATTAAATTCTGTTAATGTTAACCTCATTACTAATAATTTGCATGCATTCTGTTGTCCAGTTTTCTCTATTATCTGAGAGTTACTTGCAACATCATGATAATTTACATTTTCATTTAAATTTCAATTTAAACTCATAATATAGTTTAGCTATGTTTTACAAACTTAAATCTCAATCGTTGATGATAATATATATATATATGATGCAATGAAGAAACGTGTGTAAAAGTGGCTATATATATGTCAAGGTTACCTTGCCCTAAAAAAGTCATATAAAAAATGAATTGACTAAAGGTTTTGGCTCATAAAAGGACAATGGAAAATGTGATTAGGAACGTAATTTCTATAATCTGTATTCGGTGGGTCGTGGGAGAAGAATCCATTATTGTATAATTAACAATGATTTTGGTGATATTATTAAATGAGTTTGGTTTGGTGTAACCCTCAACAGTATGGTAGGAGAGAAGCACTTTTGGAGAAAAAAGTATCAAGACTATGACCATAAACCCTATTTTTGCTTCCCTTTCCCTTCCTCTCTAGTGTGCATCGAAATCTGTCGGTGGCACTGTACATAATCATTTAATCACAATTATTTTAATCTATGGTATTTATAATCTGTGACTTTGGCATATCTTTCAGTAGTTGGCAAGGAATATAGATACGAAAATTTGAATTCACCAAAGCACCCTTCTAAAAGTGTGTTCAAAACTTTCAAGTCCTTGTATATGAAAAGGGTACCATGGACTATACCCACTTGACTTTGCTATCAAACAAAACATCTCGTCAAAACAAGTGTGCTTGCTTTTGTTTTTGTCCTTTGATGATTACACAAATTCAACATGTTGCTTTGTTTAATGTGTGTATTATAGTCTGGTTAGAATGGACATGTCACTTGTTTTATACAAGGGTTTTGTTTAGGTGTATTTTTGTCTTGTGGAATTTCTTTTCCTCTACGAAATAATTCTGTGTCATGGGATATTTATGCAACAAGTCCATTGCACCAGAAAAGACTTTCAACATGCAAAAGCACTCTTAGACAGCATATTTTCACAACATAGGACTTTGAGGTGTATGATTTTTAGACACTATTACTTTTTGTAAAAGAGAGACTAATCTGGTGTAACCCTAACTTCATGTTAGAGTCGCACAATTTGTGTCCGAACAAGTTTGGATACTATGATTTGTTGCTAGAAAAGGAGGAAGGAAAGAATTCGAGTGAAGAAAAAAAAGAAAAAAACAGTGATACACATGTGTAAGGTTCGCACAGAAAACTGTGGAGACTAAAAATTCAGATTAAACATGCCAGATCACATGCTGCCATCTCTTAAAAAATCTAACTATAAAATATGTTTTTCTTTATTCTAGAACCACTGATGGATGGGAGGAGACTTAGAGTGACCTGGTCATATCTTTTTCTGTTCTTTCTGATCAATTTTGAGTGTATTTACATTATTATAACAACAATGCTATGATTTTTTTACAATTTATAAATAAGATGTTGAAAAATTATACATGTTGTGGTAAAAAAAATGATCATTTTTTTTGTATATATTTAAGTGTTTGTGATATTAAAGTATTTGTATATATTATTCAAATATTTTATTTATCTGATTTATTATTTTTCTTCTAATATAGTAATGTTTTTGCTTTTAATGATATATATATATATATATATATATATATATATATATATACACACACACATTTTGTGTATGTGATTTTTTTCTAAATTATTTTTTAGCCCATATCTAAAATAGTTATTCTATTAAAAAAGTTATGTTTTCTATCCCTATAAATATAAAAACCTATTATACTTTCATGTGTGATTTCTATACATATATGATAAATTCACATATAATGAGTTTATGTGGTATTTATTGAATAAAATTGTATAAAAAGATTACAAAAAGATAGAAACCTTGGAACATAAAGTACTCTTTTTATAAATAAACATTCTAAATTTTAGTTTTGTCTTAAATAGTCCCCGAACTTTATTCTATTTACAAATATACACCTTGAGTTTTTTTTCAATTAATTCTTATATTATATATATATTTATATATATATATATATATATATATA
>Ga0099824_1002253_pt1 | contig 28166 bp, 8 predicted proteins | sample SiratrowhiteBW_FD_76837 | JGI IMG/M metagenome (GOLD analysis project Ga0099824, IMG submission 76837) | Root nodule microbial communities of legume samples collected from California, USA - Siratro white BW | ecosystem: Host-associated > Plants > Roots > Nodule | place: USA: California...
AATAAAATTAATTATGATAATTTAATAGATAATTTTATATCACAAAAAGCTCAAAAAATAAATTTTAAATAAAAATATCATAATTATAATTATTTTATTAATTTAAAAAAGGCCTCATTTTTTTATTCGCTTTAGGCCTCCTAAAGCCTTGAGCCACCATTGATTGTTCAATTTACTCATTTTTACTTAATGTGGAACTTAGACTCACATTTGAATACCTAGCAATTTAAGAATAGTCCCATAGCGGATGGCCTGCTATTACTACATAAATGATTTTGAAAATCGCCTACTCTAAAGAAGCGCACTTTTAAGTTTGATTCAACCTTATAAAACGAGTCTATAAAGTGAGATTCACGCTCATTTATATATTATTAAAAGACTTTATCCATAGTCGATACGAAATCACCGATACCTAGGATAGGTATTATCTTATATGAGATTATTTAACTATATCAAATTTGAGTCCTGAGTACCGAGTTACGTTTAATACTAACTAAGATGAAGAGTTTTCTCATCCATAATTGTGCTACCCAGCTCGAGCAAAATTGGTTTAGGTGGAAGATAACTATGTTCTTAAACCAAAAAGTAGATGGTTTAGAAAATCTCACCAACAAAAGCAGATCTAGCAACAAGTCTAAGAGATAATCCTGGAGGGAAGTTGAATCTTTTGACCATCAACCTCTCGATCAAGTCAAAAACAGGCATAGCATAAACCTGGAATCCAATGTTTGGACATTAATAAGGTAATAAATATACTAGATTAGTTTAAGCTTATGCTTGTGTTGTGTTTGTTTTGTACCTGGTAGCTACCAACAACATGAATGAACACCATCAAGTTAGCTGAGGCTATGAGCCACGCAGGTTTGTCAAATTCCATAAGCACATTGTCCTCAACATCTCTTCCAAAGGTCCAATATCCTACTAGTGCAAGTGGGAAATAGCATATAGCATTCACAACATATGCACCGATAGCACCTCTCCACATTGGTATCTTTGAAGGCTTCTCAGGGGTTGATGGAATTGTGGCCTGAATTTCAAGGGTCACTGCATGGCCAGCAAATGCAAATGAAATTTGACCAAGTGCATTGAATACTCGGAACATTAAGTCTGTAGAACTGGTTTGCTTGTATGCATAGCTAACATTGTCAACACGGCCTCGTGCCACACATGCCACCCAAGCTATTGTTGAATAGCTGCAATCAAAGCACCAAATGAGTAAGCCACTGCTTTTAAAAACAAATATGCTACAATTCTCCTGCAATAACCACCCTCTCACAGTAGAATTCTGATTAAGAAACATACCCTATTGGTTAAAATAACTAGTTAAGTCTTAATTGTTAAAATAACCAATCTTAAAAGTGTCTCTTACATTGTTGGAGAACCCAACACAACCTAATTAGAAGCCACTGGATTCACAAAAATAATGAGTGTCAAAATAGTATATATACTATATTTTATTTAAACTAATCCAACCATGTGTTCTAGCAAACATCTTTTCTGTAAGTTCGATGCTGTCAACCGACCCTGCAAAGTTTTAAAAGTCATGTGACTCCGCCTGTTCACAAGCATAACCAAAAGGGTAAATTTTCTGATATCTTTCTCCAAAAGATTTAGGCTTCTTATCAAATTCTGAGCTTCAGGGTCAGGTCTTTATGCTTTCCAGTTTTCACAGGGATAACTAATCCTGGGAAGAATCCAAACAATATTTTTCCCTGAAATCTTCCTTACATGGTTGGTGCAAAATGCCAAGCCAGCTCAGCAAGCCCTCCAAAATGGTAAACATTGAATAATAGTAATCTTGATAGAAAGCTAGTGCCAGAAAAGTAAAGACACGGGTGGCTTTTCCAATGGTCCCAAATTTATTAAGGCCAAAAGTGATCCTTGCATCAAACATCCATTTCATATTACTCATATAAATGTTCAATAATGCAAAAGAATGGTTTTGATTTAAAGCCACTGATGGAAACTCCCCCAGTCATGTGAAAATCAAGAAGTACCTTAGTGACATCACAGCAGCTGCCAAAGAAACTCCTGCAACAGAATTGAAATTGGGAAGCTGAGACAAGAAGAAATGGATGCCACCAAAAATGACAATCCAGTAAGACTGCTTGAGTTGAGTGCAGTTGGTGCATGCAATCTCCATGAACTTCTTCAGGCACTTCCCTCCGGTGACCATATAAACAATATCACACCCAACTTGAACAATCAGTTGCTGGGGCAACACGATCCACGGTCCTAACTTTGGCCCAAAAGCATGTCTACCAAGATCAATGTAACGATCAAACCGGGTTCCCGGAACACACTCATGGAGTTGGATCATTTGCCACATTGAGTTTAAGGTCAGGCACCAAGTTAGCAACAAAATCAAGGTCCCTGGCACCCTTCAAAGTTAAGAAAAAAAAAACGAAACTCAGTTACATAATATATATTGCTCAAGTTGCCACCTTTGTGGCAAGTCCAAAACTTCAAGCCATGAGTTGCATTTACCATCCTAGATATGCCATGGCATAGGGCAGGCTGAGAACACCAGCACCAATCATGGCTGTCACAGTGTGAAAAGTTGAGTACCACCATTTGGCATTGCGAGAGGGTCCATTCTCCACCCATTTCTGATCTGATTTATCTTCCTACAAGTGTAGAACATGCAACAAGAATAAGAAAAAAAACTGACATAACAAAAGATTGACTAAACTAGTATAGTACCATTTCCTTGGAAGGGGGAGAAGAAGCTGAGACCATTTTGCCTGAGTTGCAAAATTAGAGCAGAGAAAGATGACCCTCTTTGACTTTAGCTCTTGTGGTGAAATGAAATGTGTCTCAGGTTTATGTGAAGTGGTTGATGCTATATAAGTTGCTTCAAAGTTTATGCATTTATGATGAACAGACAAGACCACCCCCTACCTTGTGTGGTACATGCTTTTACATTAGTCAATAACAGTCAAAATGTAGGAACAGTTTTGTGGTACATGCTTTTACATTAGTCAATAACATTTGTGGAACAGTTTTGGTAATCCACTATCATCAATTCAACCCCATTTTTTTTGTGTGTACCTAGTTCAAATCCTGACCACCTACATCATTGTAACTTGCAACAAAATGCTTAGTGTAAAACTTTTTCACACGTTATAAATAGCATATGCCAACATATATTTTCTTAAATAACTTTATTTTATATGTTGCGGGTAACAAAAATAATATCTTTTCAACTTGGCATTTTTGGTTTTTTCAAAAGTTAAACCTTTTACAGTTTTGAAACAGAGGGGTATTTTTTTTTTTTTTTATTGATTACTTTTTCTAAAGGGTAACACATGGAATCAGGAATATCATGTAATCACTCTTTGGTGCGGTTAGGAGTCAGCCAGAAACTTGTTAATTTTTTAGTGGGGTAAGTAAATTGGTAGAGGATTACATATTGGTGTAACGTAATGATCCCTCCTAATTGATGATATACATAATCAAATTGGAATATGAATTTTCCCCTGATGCTAAGGACCTCTAAAATGTTGTTTAATTTTGGAATTGACCAGTGATGGGAACATTTTTCCTGTGAGTGAAAGGGATCTAACATTTTCATCATACCCATCTTGACTATGGCCTTCTGAAAAAATGCTTTTTAATTTCTGGTTAATGATTAAAGTTTAAGGCAAAGTTGGTGGAGATTCATGGTTTGAGGTCCTTTCTGCTATTACAAAAAAAAATAAAAATTATAAAGATAATTTCTCTAATTTTATTTTAATTTGATCTTATTTAAGTAAAATAAATTGATTTATTTTTTGTCAAATTTATTGACTTTTATTTATTTTTGCCACTTATTAGACTTTCTAAAAAGTTATTAATTTAAATAAAAAAGTGATAGAAATAATAATAAAAATATTTTATGTTTTGTTTATTTAGGAAATTGTAATTTTATACTGAGGATTATAATTAACCTTAAATTTCATGTTCAGGATTTCTTTTATTTTACTCATTTTACAATATGCAAAATATTTATTAAATGCCAAATTAACAAGCTGAAAATATTTTAAGGAGAACTTCAATAAATAATAAAAAAAAAAACTGTATCAAATAAAGAATTTTTAATTGCTTAATTTAATTGAACTAACTTCTGAATTTGACCTTTGCCCCCGAATTGAAAGCCACCACTGTATTAAAGCTGTTTTTTTTTTAATTACTTTAAAATATGTTATTTTTACAGTTGTCGCCTTAAAAGAATATTCATTTTATTTGTATTTTGATAATTTTTTTAAATACGTACACATACATTGATATTTTTTTTTTATCAATAACACTTTTAATATTTTTTTTCATGAGATTTTTCAATAAAAAATTGGAAAAAAATATATGACTTTCTTTCTAAATTAAAACTATATGTAAAAATTCTTTGATTTAGTTTTTCTAAATTCTCAATTTATGTTAGCTCATGAAAATATATTTTATTTTTTATCCTTAAATTAATTACAATGAAATCTTCGGGAACACCTGTTAATTATTCGCGGAATATTATTCACAAGACTGGAAATAATATATGCTGAGTAATCGAGTGTTCTTAGTTGGTGATGCAGATGTTTGGTTGGAGGATCCATTGATTCACACCACTGTCACGCAGCTAAGTTCCTTTTTATGATTTATTTTTTCTTTTTAATGAGTAGTTTCCAAAATCTATTACAAGTTATATTTTTTTCAACTAGCACACATCTTAATAAAAAGCTTTAATAGTTTTTATTTAATATTCTAAAATAAAATCTTAGTTAAAATTTGTAATTTATAGATAATTTAAGATTGTGGAGTGATAAAGATCTTCTTCATTAATCAATTTGTCGTTATGAATACATATATTTGTTATCACATGTGATATTATACTATCTATTCGATATAAGATTATAACTTTCTTTATTTTCATCTACTTGATATCTCAAACTCAGTTATGAAACATTATTCACCTAATTTTTTTTAATTAATTTAGGCTGATTTATAGAAGTTAATTATGATATTTCTTTTATATAAATTAAGTTTTATATTAAGAGTTTGTTTAATTAATAGTTGTAAGTTTAAATATATGATGAAAAATTCTTAGTTGAACGAAAGAATTCACAAAGAAATAAACCTTCACTTGTAATATTTGTTTTATAGTAAAAAAAATTTTATAGACGTAAATTAAAATTCATTGACACTTGATAATTGAATTATCTTAATTTTTTTAGTGTGTTTTCTTCTTTGTTTTTTCTTATTAGCCATTTAGTTATTTTTTTATAATTTTTTATGTATATTATTTTTTTTTACGTTTTGAGTGTTACTTTGAATTTTTTTTAGTTATTTTTATATATTTTTTTAATATTTTATATTATTTCAAGTACTTCCAATTAATTCTACTTTCTTAAAATGAATTAATATAAGTTTTTTTAAAATTAATTATAATGACATGTAATATAAGTAACAAATTATTACTTAAAGTTAATTTATTCATAAAAGTGGCACAAAGAATGTCATATATATTGCCGTAACATCACATAAATATAACAAAAAGTATTAAACTAACTTGTTTTAAAAGAATAAATTAAAAATATTCAAGATAATATAATTTAATTGAAAAAAAATTATCATAAAGTATAATTAAAAAAAAATATTAAACCTACTAAAAATTTCCCATATAACACAATTTATTTTATTTACAAAAACAACACGAATTATTGTGCAAATGTTAGATTTCAATTCTCTAATAATACTAACTTTCTCTTTATTAATAACACACAATTTATTTTATTTACAAGAATAACACAATTTTTTTATAAATAGGTCAGATCTCGAATCCCAACTAACCAAATCTATCTTCCTCTTTATTAATAACAATAAAACGCATTTTGTTAAAAAAAAAATAGAATTTTGTTTCCAAGAAATTAAATTCCGACCTTTAGAAAGTGCACCGCGTTATGTTTTTCGCAGGAAAAAAACATAGAGGCCAAATTTGTACCCCATTGATCCCCAAAATTTTCAAATTGCATGAACATATGATCTTTTATTATATACTTTTAATAAAAAAAATCTGTATTACAGTGTAAAACTTAAACGTTGATTAAATTATCTTTCTATCCTATCTTTTTGAATATTTTTTTTTTTAAAATGCTTAAAATATTGGTTTAGAATTCACACTTGTAATATAACTTTATGTTAAATTACACAAAATTAAAATACAATTTTTTCAAAAAAGTCTTTTTATTTACATAAAAATATAATGATACAAATATCTTATTCATACACTAATAACATTATAACTAATAAACGTGAAACAACAATATCATTATAATTAATATGTAAAACATGTCTAGAATAATAAAAAAGACAAGTAAAGGATATTTTTTATTGGAAAGTCACCTAGACGGTTCAGATGTTTATATTTCTAGTTTAGATCTCTATATCTCTTTTCCTTTTTTTTTATTATCAACATTTACCTTTCTTATGGTAACATATCCAACTTGACATATTATCATTTTTTATCTAATTTCCAATTTATTTTTCAGTTTTATTATTCAGCTACAATTATTTTATAAAGTGCCACTAAAACCAACCTTGCTTAAGCATCAGATTAAAGAAATTTTCACTTCTACCTTTGAAGGTAACCTTGACACTTCCGCACTAAACATGTGTATAACTCTCTAAAATATTGTTTTTATAACCCTCGTAATTGATCTCTATATGAAGTTATATTATAAAAAGCTATCCTAATTCTTAAAATGAACATTTTCAACATAAAGAAAAAAAATTATATAAGAGACTTTCCAAATCTAATATCCCTACATTTTTAAACAACATAGAATTAAACAATTTTCATCAAATATCATCCCTACAAAAAAAATTTGGACTGGTGACCATGTCACATCTACATCTAGATCCTCTAGCCTAGGGTACTATTGAAATATTAAAGCTAGTTTTCCTTACTTGAAATGCTCGTCTTTAATGTAATTTTCAAAACCAAGTAATAATGTTATTTCAAAATCTAAGATTTAGAGTAAGTTATTCAAACATATCTAAATTTTAGTATATGGTAAAACAAGTTGAAATGAACATTTTTCTCAACATTCCCCATCAAGATTGATGAACAAATCAGAAAAAAGAAAAAAAAATTTAGAGTAAATATGAACATATTTTGTTTGAAAATTTGATCGAATAAAAATGATATTTGACTCCACAACTACTGCAAGATGTGATCAAATTCTGAAATAAATGAGATATAGAAGGAGAAAAGTTAAAGAGAAATGAGAGACTTTGGGAGAGGGAAAGAGAGAGTGGCTTAGAGAGTGTGAGAGAGAAATGAGGGGGTGTTGCATAATCTAGGTTCATTTATTATTTATATTTATTAACAAATACATTTTTTTAATAAAGTAATTAATAAAATTTGTTATTAAAATTGACATAATTACCTAAACAATATTGTTGAGGTTTTCTATTATGATGTTGGTACTTGAGTCACTACTTAGATACATTATAAACCCCAATCTATATATGTTAAGATTAAAGAGATCCAAAATTTAGACTTATAAAAAAAAAATAACAATCAATAAAGGTATTTTCCTTTTGACATGATATTGGAAAAATGATAGACTATTTTAGTAAACTCATGATTTAGTATGTTTGAGAAGTTTCACATTATGTGTCTCCAAGTGTTATAGTGAGTTTTAAATATATCCGTTAAATGACTTCACTTAATGTTGTTGGTTAGGTAGATTTATTGGCACTCTTATTATACCTACAGATTATGATAGGAAATATAGAAAAATGGGTTTTTAATATGGAAACAGTTATACAAACTTTTTTTACTAAAATTATATTTTATAATAAAAATTATCAGTTAAAAATTGTTATTCCACAATTGTGGGTTTTAGAACATATACGTAGACATTTATATAAGAAAATAGACGTACCATAAACTGAATAATCATTTTGGAAAAAAGAAATAGTAAAGTGTTATGCATATATAAAATGACGCTTCTTTTCAAAATTTTGTTTCTAATAGATCGAAACCACATACTGTATTTGTAACTAGTTAATGAAATGAAAAATTTTACATTAATAATATATAAAAATGAACTATTTAAAAAATTCAATTCTATTCGATTATTTGTGTTATGTTCTTGGAATCTTTTCAAAATTGTTTCTAATGCATAGAGTTGATAATTAATGATTTTAGATTGTTTGGGCTGGCTTATAAAGGCTTTAAGTAATCTCTACTTTTCTGGTTTGAGCAATTAGTGAAAGACAATCTTCATATGTTCTTTACTTTATTATTATTATTATTATTATTATTATTATTATTATTATTATTATTATTATTATTATTATTTGTTAATTATTGTTTTTACTTTAAAGGCAATAAAATTATTATACAACAGGCATAAATGTGGGAGCATAGATCCCTGGTTTATGACATCTTGTTCTGAAGAATTTTCATCCATGGACTCTGAAAAGCAAAACAAATTAAAGAAAGGTTGTGTAGATTTGAAGCCTTGTTAATTCGTGGCTGGTTCTCAAAGAAGAATAAAGGGTCCTTCCTTCTTTGTTCATTTGAGTTGGATTGTTCTCAAAGTATATGGTTCTTATGCTTTCTTAATTTCATATAAACAATCATTCTACTTTCATTCATGCACTCATTGTTAAACCATGTATCAGCCTCTAATTCATCATAGGTGGTTTGGTCAATTCATTTGCCCAATTAAGATATATGAATGCATTTTTTGTCTATTAATCCAAGCTCATTTTTATCCATTCAAATTGACTTGAATATGTTTTTGGCTCATATATATATATATATACCGATTTTGTTTTGGGTCCTTAATAAAATAAATAAACTTTTAGTCCTTAAGTATATTTAAATAACACTTTTAAAAAATAAAGTAATTTAGATACCATTTTAGGAATAAATATTTATTAGAAACACAGATAAGTTCAAAAAAAAAAAATCGAATCTATAGTTTTTATTTTTCATTTGTCATCATTACCTGGCCGAAAAGAAAGAGCAACGTGTTTCACTTGTGAAGGGGCAGGAATCCGTACTTTAGTCTCCACTATCATTATTCTCTTATAATTGTAGTTTAATATTTTTTTACAAATATTAAGTGAGTGAATATTTTTAATTTTAGGAAAAATTAATTAAGTTTAATAATATTACTAATTTTACTCACAAGCACGTAAATTAACTGGCAAGATACGATTTTAATATAATTATATTATATTTATCATCTCTTCTAATATATAAAATTGTAAAAAAAAATTATCAATTTAATTCCTAGTGTCTCGTTGTCATATCGATATGTGAAACGAAGAAAAATTCAAATAATTGTTTTAATATCATATATATTTCTAAAATTAATCCTTTTCATTTTGGTCTAGTTCAAAAATTTAAATGACAATAACAAATATTCAAGAACCAAGAGAAAGAAAAAAAAAGAGAGAGAGATAATTTTAGAAACTTAAATGAAACTCGAAAAATAGCAGGAACCTGTTTTGGTATTCTTTAGTTTTAAGAAAAAAAATATAACATCATAAATTTTAAGGATTATGTTACGTATTAATATATATATATATATATATATATATATATAATCTATTTTTAATAATCTAAAATAGTTCACATTTTTTTAAATAAACAAAATTATATATTCAATTTATATATTTAAATAAATTGATTAAATAAATATTATGTTTTTTATATATTACAAACATATATTACTATTATATATAGTGAAAAATATATAAGATATCTCTTAATTTATATCTTTAATTATTATTAAAACTTATACATTGTGCCAAATTTAATCACACAATCCCATATTCTAATTATTGTTTCCATAAAAGTATTTTAGCGAAATCATATTAAAAATAAAATTACATATATAATTAAACAAAGTACAATCTATTATTTAACTTATGTCATTAGTACTTAACTAGATAAATTAAATGATAGAATATATTTCATGAATTGAAATGTGATTTTTGCCTTTTTTTATGTGGAATTAGTTAATTAACTTATTTGCCAGAAAAGAATGAGCAAATTGTTCATTTATGAGGGGACTTGTAACTTAATAACCGCTATATCATTATTCCTTCATTTATTTTAAATTTATTGTAATTATAAGAAAACGTAATTATATTTAATTATACTTAGTTATTAAATATTTTTAGTTTTAACAAATAGTAATTGTATTTGGTTCTATTACTATTTTACTCGGCAAGCACGTAAATTAGTTGAGAAGATACGAGTTCAAGGTAATTAATGTTCTTCAATTTGACTCTTTAAATACAATTTTTCTTAATGCTTCTATTGCTCTCAATTGTTTATTGAATTGAATATGACAGGGAGTTCAAACAAGTAATAAAGATAAAATTTTAACATAATATTATGTGTTTTGTACTTAAGAAAAAATAAGATTAATTAAAATTCTCGAACGAATTATTTATTTTTAATGGAGTGTATATATTTATTTAACAAAGTATTCAAAATGATTTAACAATAATATGTTTATTTAATCCAGATTATCTTACCAGATAAAAAAATATAACAGAAATAGTTTTTTGGATTTCTTGAAAGTAGACGCTACTATCTATTGGTCTCTACAAATATTGAAATTATTGATGTTAGAGTTTTATTATGAACTTTACTTTGTTCATTATTCTTTATGAGCCCTTTTCAGAGTAGGGATTAGGCTTTTGGCAGATTTCCTGATCTTGCCAATATCTATTGGGTTGTTAAGTAATCCCAAGATGATTACAAAGAACTTGAGTGATTCTAAACCAACTAAAAGAGTCATTTTTCCTTTATTTAAGTAATATGAAAATTTGGTCAAACCAACTTTCCCAACTTTCTTTTCCAAGAATAAACATTAGACTTTTCAATTCTTCATTAAGAGAGATATGAATCATTCACTTTATCTTCTCTATTTCTGCCACTTGAGAACATTTGCCTTTTCCAGATATTGTTCATGTTCAAATGCAATCAAATATGATAAATTTATTTCATAAAAAAGTAATTCGTAGTTTTAAAATTAAATCTCAAATATACTGTCATATGTGATGTTAAGTTAAAAATAAAGTGATATCATGCATCAATAAAGATTATATAAAGAATCAACGTAAAAGATGTTAAGTTAAAAATAAAGTGATATCATGCATCAATAAAGATTATATAAAGAATCAACGTAAAAGATTTAACTTTTATTAAAAAAAAAAAAAAGTCACACTCCCTTATAAATACTATCCAAATTCACTGCTCTAGGTTAGAATAATATTATTATAAAAACAAATCAAATAATATAGAATCAAAAAGAATATTAGTAAAAATATAAAAAAATCTCATATCAATAAAATATTAAATATATTTATTTAAAATAATTTTTATATTTAATTTTTTAGAATTTTATATTAAGTGAGCTATTATAAATAAAAAAATATACATTCAATAAAAAATCTTTTTCTATCTTATCATATTCTTTATTATTTTTTGTTCATAATTATCATATATTTGTCTAACCTTTTTTAATCTTCGATACCATTATAAGGCTTTAATTTAAATCTCAATCTAATTAAAAAAAATAAATATAATTAATGTATTTAAGATGAACCAATTGTGTTATAATTATTAAACGACGCATTCTAAAAAATTCAGTATATAAAGAATTCAATATTTTTTAGAAAAATGTCTTATATTATATTAAACTTCTTTTTATAACCCTTATACAGTTTCAAAATGAGTTATTTAAATAAAATTAAGCAAACTAATTTCATATTAGGACCGATTTCAAATTTATGTAAAGTATAAAAAGAAATAGAATTTTTAACTATATAATTAGATTTTAAATCCGTTATTCTTCTTGGAATAGTATGCACTAATTGACATATTTGTGTACATCTCCTTAATCAATGCTGTTGAATTCAAATTACTAAAATAACAACTACCTTCATAGTCTTTTTACCCACCTTAATTTTCATATGATATTTAGATATTAATTCGAATTTAATTATAAAAGTATGGCTAAAATATTCATCTAATAATAATAATAATAATAATAATAATAATAATAATAATAATATATCATAATACCAATTGTGTTCCAATCCACCACGCAATTTTCATATTTTCTAAGCAATAACTTGAGAAACATGATGGATGTAATCATGAAAATGGTGAAATTAAACTTAAACATAATTATATAACAGATAATATATCACCTCAGAGAGAGAAGACAATATATAGTGATAATATATGCTAGTCTTCCTTTTACTCGCAATGCTTTTGAAATAGATAAATTACCTCACTTATCCCACACATCATTTCCCTTGACTAAACGCATTAGGCACAAAGAGTACAACATTTTGCAAAAACGATTTGGGTATCGTGTCCCTTTATATTTGACATTAGATTTTAAATGCGAATAGTATACTTTTTCAAAAAGATTAATCTTTTAAAAATACTGAAATTTATTTAGGGATGATTTTTCTTAATATATACATATTTAGGTCTACAAATTCAAATCCAACATATGTTTTAAAGACAATGTTATCTATTAATTATATCACACCTTTTCTATACATGTATATATGACCTGCACTTTTTCTTTTCGTGACTTTTCTGAGACGGAGAAAACTTTTTGCAAAGTAAATTTTAGTATTATATTATATTAATTTGTACAATGAAATCATTTTATTATTTTAACTTTTATATTTATTTTATTATTTATTAAACAGAATCTCGTATAATTCTCAGTAAGGAGAATTGTACACTTAGCATCACCTCATGCAAACTTAACCAATTACATGTAATAAATGCTATCTATTTACAGAAAATTAATTTAATTTAAATTTAAATACTTAAGATTGATATTAAAACTTATAACATATCGCAATAACTATATATATATATATATATATATATATTCTATAAAAGATTTACAATAAACACTAAACACGTAATAAAATCTGATAAAATCTCTAACTAAAACATGTATAAAAGCTTAAATTCAACTGAAAGCATGGAAGAAGATATAAGACATATTTTAAATAAAAACTACAAGTTTTCAATACTAAATAAATACATTTTTTAATGATGAGAGAACATTTAAAGTTTACTAGTTACCAATAACACATTTTATGAATAATTCCGACATAATATACACACCATCAAAATTTATATGCTTATAATGTTATTGTCAAATAATATAGAAAAAATAGTATTTTATATAACACTTTCAACATAAAATCATATTTGTTCATGAAGAGATATTGATATAAGACCAGCTACAACAAACAAATTGCAATGGTTTGATTTAGAATATTTATACATAAAATTTTTATGCATGTAAAAAATTCTAATGAAGTTAACATTTATGTCTTACATAAATGGTGCATGCAAAATACTCTCTCACAAACTTTTAAGTGTTTCTAACTATTAGTGTGTTTAATAAACAAATAGAGTATGTATTATTTATAAATCTTTTAGCACTATAAAGTTAGACTTTAAAGCAATTACTGATTTTTTTTATATTCTTAGCTTTTCCTTGTATTATCTTAACAACTTTTGTTATACAATGAACAGTAATGGGTACAATAATATCGTCATATTTTGAGTTTAAAAACAATGATAACTAGTTGTAGATTATGGATTGAATAATTTTTCTCTTGCGGTCTTTGTTGCCTAGAAGCATATGCTACCACTCTTCATCTTGCATAAGAACACATCATAATCCCATTTTGGAAGCATCACAAAATATTACAAAGTGTCCATTAAGATCGGATAATGCTAATATAAGGGAAGTGGTTAATTTCTTCTTCAGTTCTTGAAAACTATTCTCGCATTTTTCTATCCATTCAAAAGTTTGACCTTTCTTAGCAAGTTGAGTTAAATGCGTAATTATTCTAGAAAATCCTTTAATGAATCTTTTATAATATCCTGCCAACCTTAGAAAACTACAAATTTTGGTCACTGTCTTTAGTGGTTCCTAAACTGCGTGTCCTTTGGTTGGGTCCATTGACACTCATTCTACGAAAATCACGTGTCCCAAAAATTTTAACTTCTCTAACCAAAATTTGCACTTGAATAGGTTACCATACAGTTCTCTATCTCTCAAAATTTGAATAACGGTTTAAAGATGATCCTCAAAGCATTTAGAATAAATGATAATGTCATCTATAAAAACAATTACAAAATGATCTAAAAGTAAACAAAAAATTCAATTCATATAATCCATGAATATTGTTGGAGCATTAGTTATACCGAAAGGCATCACATTATATTCATAATGGTCATACCTAGTTCTGAATGTTTTTTTTTTTTTTGTCTTTTGCTTTTACTCTTATCTAATGGTATCCTAATCTCAAATATATCTTAGAAAACAACAGAAAGGCTCCTTTTAGTTGATCCATCAAATAATCTATTATAGGGAAAGGATATTTCTTTATGGTAAATTTATTTAATTGACAATAATCTTCTCTTTAAAGTCTCACTTACTAAACTAATAGATAATTTCAAAGGATCCTCAATATTGGTAAATATTACTACTTTTTTTACACAATTCATAAGCACTTTGTTGGAAAATAATCAATCCATACCTAAGATTATATCTAATTATAACATAGGTGGACAAATTAAATCTACAAGAAATTTTTTGTTTTCAATTAACAGAGGACAATTTACACAAACTGGATTGGTAGTCACAAATTCACTTGTGGGGGTCAAAACAATCAAACTAGCATCTAGAAAAGAGATTGGCAATTCAAGATGTTTAACACAATCATCAGAAATGAATGAATGATTTGTGCATAAGTCATATAGTAAATTTAAAATTTTACCTTTGATGAAACACTTACCTTGAAACAGTAACCGTCTAGTCCACGAAAAAAACCATTGGACGGTCAATTGTGACCATCTATATCATAAAAACAAAAATGATAATATGTTTATCAAATACATCAAAGTGTTTAATCATAATAACCTATTAGTTTTCATTACATTTTGTGAGAATGTTATTATTTGTTTCATGAGAGTTCTCAAATCTCAGGGGGAGATTAAGAAAGTGTTATTCCTCATTTGCTTCTACTCTTGATTATTTCTTCTATTATCATCAATAGAAAATTCATTAGAAATTCTATGAGATATTGTATCTGAAAAAATATTACATCATAAATTTCTAAATGTTACATTTCTCCTCTACTCACAAAAAGTTTGTCATTGAAATTTGTTATTAAAACAGATGGAGATAACTTTCTCTAATTATCTTTTCTAATTCCCATGTAACATCTCTAGTGACTTCATTCCAAATAACTTTCATTAGTGAAATTTGTCTTCTCCTTAACCGCTTGATCTTCTTATTTATAATTTTCAAATGTAAGATTATCCTTTGCATCTCTTTCATCCAAAATCCTTGTACAATTGCACTTATTACAGAGACAACAAATTCCCCATCATTGTGATTCATGTCTCGTTGTAAAGATTTGTTTATAAACTCTTCAACCCTCGTTACAAATGTTCTTTCAAAGCACCTCTTCCTCTAAATAACTATCATACATCCAATCACAATTTGATGGGAACTAATCCATGTTTTGTATATACAAAATATGACCATTAATGAGCAATTTTTTTATAGTAAGACATGTAAGAGTCATACATGAAATGTTCTAAAAAAATTCACATTATAATGTCACATATAATGAATAGAACCAAAATACTATATAGATTTTATTCTTTGGGGCTACATTTATTTGAAGATTGGATTAGATAGGCAAGCTTTCAAGTTTACTAAATTTTACCTTAAATTGTCATCTAATAGTTTCACTCAAATTGGTTTCAGAATAGAGGTCTTAAGTAGTCATGGTAATGACACTTCACATAGAAAAAAAAAATGTATTTCATATTGTATAACACATTTTCCTTTGTATTGGATTTACTTACAAACTTTCCAATGGCAGAAAAAGTGTCATGTATTTATCAAAGATGAAAGACTTGATCTTCATATATACAAAGATGCAAGATTTAATATTGTATCATTCTACTAGTACAAGAAACCCTAGCTGATAGAGGTATATATGGGAATACATTGACAATTATATGATAAGAAAAACTTCATATTTATTATATTCGCAGAAGCAAGAGTTGGTGGTGTCATACTACTAGTACAAAAAACCTTAGCTAATTTTGTTATATGTCGGAATAAATTGACCCTACAATTATCTAACATGAAAGACTTCAACTTCATTATATACAAAGATTCAAGATTTGGTTTGTATCATACTAATAATACAAAAAACCCTACCTAATTAATTTAGATATGATTGATGAATTAGTTTTGAATAATTATAACAAAAGTATTATTCTTTGAATGTTCCCATCAATCAATACATCACATAACAAATATATCATTTTAGAAATTCCTAAACCATGTTAACAAACTAAAAATGTCATACTTGTGTAAGAGTACTTCCTGAATAACTTGACCTAGTTCATCCCCTTCTACACCCTTCCATTTTTTTTTCAATACCAAATGGCTCATATTCAAACAAACAATGTTTTAGTAAATCTAGTCATATACAATAAAAAGAAAAAAAATAATTGCATCAAATCGAATTGAGAAATTAATTGACTTGGATAACAATTTTTTTTTATAATTCAGAATTCAACTTTGTATAACTTTTCACATACTATGTTTATACAATGAAAAGAGAGTGCTCCTTTTGGGATGTATTCTTTGACTATATTAAATTATATTAAATCATTGGATGAAGAAATGGTTCATTGCTAACCAAAATATGCGCAGTTTTGGTAAAACTTAAGTATTGCATGTTTTGGTGATATTAAACCATTATTACTAAGTATAGCCACATAGTTCAACCCCTAATTATTTTGTTCAAAAGAAAGAAAATAATTGGACAAATGAAAGTTTCAAGGACCTTGATAAATGTTTATTCAACCCTAAATCCTAAATCCAATATTCATTCCATATTTCGATAAGCACCAATTGGATCCAAATAGTAGATTCCATAAACCTTGATGTAATCCTTATAGGGAGCCAAATTGGTAGTGAAACTCGTATAACTTAAAAGTGCTTTCAAATAATGTTCATATAAGAGGTACAGATTGCTTGGTACAGTTTTGGTAGCAACAAGGTTAGTCGTTCATCCCTGAGAGAGTAGGAAGGGATGTCTTTATCTAAAAAGAACATTATTACCGTTTTAAAAATGAAAGAAAGTCACAACAGAATGCATCAAATCACACCTATGGAGCTTTTATTCGGCTTTGAGGAATATAATACATGTGAGCCAATAGTAGTTTGGCTAAGCACATGTATAGAGTACCTTAATGGAGAACATATACCAAATTGAAAGAATTTTGAGAAATTTGGATGGACAGACAACAACAAACCAAAAATTTTAGGTGTTTGACATCTTGCACAAGTATTTTCCATCATTGACTAAGTGGTTGGTTAAAATATGTCTCTAAGCCCTTTAACTCTCGTTGAATTTGGCATCAAGGTCTTTATCTGAGTCACATCTATCTATTGATTGCATAGCAGTCTTCAATGGGTTTCAAATCTATGATTACTTCTATGTCTAATAGCATAGGACCCAATTGACCATTAGGTAATCGTAAAGCATGTCGATCTCAATTCTACAAGTGAGAAGCAACCAAAAACATTAACATCTCAAAGGAGGATATATCGAAATAGAAGAGTTGGATGAGATTGAAAATACAAATTTTCTTCAAATGACCAACATAAGTTTTTTTTCACCCTACTAGCTCATTTCTAATAGTTGATCCTTTCACTAGATGTACAGTTATATAAAATTTGAGTGATATATTCAAAAAAATTAGTTCTAACTTCTTAATCATGGATTAGGGTCTTTTAGGTTCGACGAAGGTGAAATTGAAAAGAAGGATAAGTTTGAATGAACTTCATTGTTCTTTCCCAACTAAAATTGAAAAGGTTGTATAACTTCGAGATTTCGATTCATTTTTCACCTCCAATAAAATAAGGAATTTGTAACCCCCTCTTTTAACTTTTGTTTGGGCCTTTCATCTTTCTAAATGGAGGGCCGACTCGCATTGTTCCAACAACCAGAGGAGAGCACCTTAGTATACAATCGCGTGTATTAAGTAGGAGTCCTTTCTTTACACCTAAGGCTTCCATTTACCAAACCAAGGTTCATCTCGTGCAGTGATTGTGGACTCGTACAAGGATATTGAGTAGATAGTTGATGTTTCAGACTCAACCCTATCTTTCGTACATACATTCCTATCGATGTCGCAACAAATTAGGGTTCGACGAAGGTGAAACTGAAAAGAAGAGTAAGAAAGTATTTATAAGTTGATCCATTTTCAACTTACGTGGCAAATTTTGTGAGTAATTTGTTGCCATATAATAAATAAATAAAGGGTTAACTGTCAGGATTATAATTTAAATTAATGGTTAAAAGAGTTGTTTTTATTTACAGATAGATCTTGAGGAAACCTAAAGAATGATTTGATAAATTTTTCAAGTATTATTAGAAATGATCTAATAATGATTACGCATTAAATGCTTGAGTTGATTTGAGAAAACAAAGAGAGATTGATCAACTAAAATTGATGAAACACTAAAATGGCTTTTAAAATATGTAGATAATGCGGAGTTAATAATGTGTCTAATAAAAGGTGATATATTTAAGAGAATGTCAACTTTGTTTTAAGTCACATTCTCTTGAGAGAATTTATTATTGATAGACAATTTACATGGAAGAAATATGTTGATAAAGAGGCATATATGAAGGTTAAACAAATTTATGAAAATAAAACTTAAGGAAATCGATGAAGTCCTTTACAAAAGCTATGTGGAAAGAAAAGAGATAAAAAGGAATATCAAGATAATAGATCAAACATTGATAAAAGAGTAGTTCATGTAAAGAAGTATTTTGCACAATGAAGTCTCAAAGTAACAATTGTTTTTATTGAAAGTTTGAGGAAGAGAATAAAGTCTCAATAGGTGAGTTATCAATGAGAAATATATTGAAAGAATAGTTATCCAAATATTGCTTAGTGAAGTCTTTATATAAAGATATGAAACATTAGAAGTTACAATTTGTATGTGTTATCCTGGGAATGGTGACAAGTGGGCTTGTAATCGTGTGTAGTGACAGTTTGTATCAAAGAAGGCTTTAATCCTTAAAAGGGAGTTTCTTTCTGCACCTCCATACCTTTTTTATTTTCCCACACTACTCTTCATTAAAGATTGCATTGCCTGTGTTTACCCTTCTGCAATACACCTCCATATATTCCTTCCCTTTCACCTCTACCTCCATAATCTTAAGTTGAAGCTCGTCTTAATAGATCCTGCCACCACCGTCTGCTACCATTATCATGTATTATTGTTAATGGAAGAAGAAGGGTGAAGGGGGAATGACGTTGTACGCGACATGTTAGAGAGTTTTTTTTGCAAACAAAAATGCTTTCGAAATGGCCTATTCCGGAAGCTGTTTCCAAATCTGGAAATAGCTTCCGGAGTAGATCATTCCAGAAGCATTTTTGTTTGCGAAAAAACCTTCCGGAATAGGTCATTCCATATGTATTATGGAGGTGTATTTTTTTCTGGAATGACCCATTTCGGAAGCTGTTTGCATATCCGAAAATAACTTCCGGAATAAACCAGTCTGAAAGCATTATGAAGGTGTATTTTTTGACTTTCAGAACAACTCATTTCGAAAGTTACTTTCGGATCTAAAAGTCAAATTATGCTTTCAAAATAACCTATTCTGAAATGTAAAATTTAGCTTCCGGAATGAATTGTTCTAGAAGTCAAATTTTATGTTCCTAAATAGGTTGTTCCAAAAATTAAAACATATAAGGACAAATAAGTCTTTTTAAAATGGATAATTTAAGAAAATTAAAAAGATACAGAGGTCTGCTTAAGATAGTCAAATTTGTACCTTTATTAAGAAACATCTTAACATCACATCAACAACTAGAAAATCACATAGAAAATCGAAAATAATATTCTTAACCAATGAAATTTGTGATTTTTTTAAATATTATCTTTTTTCAAAGGTAATTTGTTGTTACATTTTTTGTCATTTATTTTTTATCATTTATCTTTTCTTTGTTTAGTTTTTTAATAATGTATTTTTTATATATTTTTTAATTTTTGTTCTTACTTAATTTCCTCTTTTTTGGTTATCACTTTCCAAACTTCCATCTATGTTAAATTGATTTACTTAAGAGATATATCAAAGTGAGAATAAATATGATTTTCAATGTTTTTAAGATATCATAATTTCCTCTTTTCTGGTTATCACTTTCCAAACTTCCATATATGTTAAATTGATTTACTTAAGAGATATATCAAAGTGAGAACAAATATGATTTTCAATGATTTAAGATATGAAAACATGACAATTTAGTTAGGGATGGTAACTAAAACTTAGTAAATATTATTTGCACTCATTCCGATTTTAATATGGAATCCCAATATTAACCAAACATTGACCAGACATGAATACGAGAACTGGAACATATTCTTGTTACATAACATTTTATTCTCTCTATCAATTATTTGACTCATTCAATATCAATATCTATTAAGTTCAATTAAATATTTATTTCTGAAGTAATTTCTCTCTCATCACGACCTCAAATACCCATTTTCGAACAATATGTCGCATTTCATAAAATATAAATATTTGTGTGATCGAACTAAATTATTTTTAGACACACATTTCATTATTTTCGCTCCTTGTTTATTTTTCATCATATAATTATGTCTAACCATCAATCTTAGTTTTCAATCATCTAAACTCATAGATTGTTAAGTAACTCCAAAAATTTATCTTATTTCAATGCTCAGTTCTTAGTTTTATTTTATTTCCTTTTTATCTCAACATTTCAACTTGTTTGATTTCCTTAAAATTTACACAAATTTCAAAGGTGTTTATTGTCTGAACATTTGCAAGAAATAATAAATTTTGTAATTGTCATAAAATTTCAATTATGTAATTTGCTTACTTTTTTCTATAATTAATTGATGTGCATTCAGTTATTATTTGATATTTTAATTTTTTTTAAATACTCATCTTAGCTAGGTTGCACTCAAAACCCATATATCATCTATTATCATATGAAAAAAAAAATATTAAAAAAAAACCTGAAAGACCACACCAAACTCATGCAATAAAAGACAAACTCTCTACAAATTAGACAAGAGAATTAAAACTTATTATGAAAAAACTTCATCAATATGTTAAAGTAAAATACCAAGAACAATTATGTTTTTCACACCTAAATTAGCCAACTTTTAGCGCAGGTATTATCTTCCATAAAAACATAGAGTCACTCAAAATTTCATAATAGAGCAAATTTATGTACACTTTTGAAAATCCCAAAAACTTATATAAGAAAAATCAAAAAGCTTGACAAAAAAAGTCATATTCCAAGCATTCCATAGTGGTACCAAATGTCTAGAACTAATAACATATTGAAATTCATAAAGATAGTAGTCGAAAGCTTAGTCAAACAAATAAAAAAATTACTAAGAGCTTTAATAAAATAAAAGAAATATGAATTTTTTTAAAAATTAAATAATAACATTTTTTCTTCATTATAATTTTTATAAAAAAATTATTTAATTAATATCTAAGTGAAACTCACTGAATATAACTGAAAAGAAGAAACAAGTTATCTCGTTCACATCTACAATGGGTTTGTGAACTATTTTTATTTATTTTCGTTTTCCTTTCAACATGTTTTTGGACAGTTTGAAATATCTGGTAATATTTTTAATTCTCATTTTTTTTTGTTTAAGACCAAGTTCTTGTAGAAGAAATGACTCTACACACCGAGATCAAGTCATTACTCTCCGATGCAGAATGACAATAACAATAGTAAATACTTCTATTGTTAATAATAAATTCTTCTACAGTATTCTTCCCGTTTCACACATACTTAACCTTCTTTCTCACTTACCTAACTTTTTTGTGGCCTCCTTTTTTAACCTTGTGATGCACAAATACGGAACTTACCTGCAGGAATTACTAAATAGACGTTTAGTTGTTTACATCACAAGAGAAAAGAAACGGCATTTTTTACAAATTTTCATGTTTCATATAGATTGTTCTACCCTGTTTGTGAAAATTGAGCAGCTAACACTGCTCTCGAATTTCAACATCATGCTGGGTTGCAAAACACAATCAATCCTACACACTTACCAATTTCATTCTTCAGTTCAAAAATATTTATTAAAATCAATTCTACCTAACTCTAAAATTAAAAACTTACCCTGAGTTTTTAATGGCTAAATTGCAGAAGAAATTAAATAGACATTCTAACGTTTTGCTGTGATAAGAACATATCAGAGTGACTAATTATGAGCTAAAATACTTGTGATTGGATACCTCCACAGATGATTCATTTTAATACTATATACCCTTTGTGGCCGTGGCGAAACCTGTGAAAAATTGAGCTAACTCATGAATCCCCCTCCACCAATGTTTGTTGTTCCCTGGGAAGAAACTTGTCCCTGAGAAACCAGCTGTGACCGCCCAGGGCCTTGAACATAGGCTTGACCCATTCCTGCCCCAACCATCTGCTGCTGCTGAGGCTGCAGTTGCTGTAACTGTGGAAGCTGCTGCTGTTGCTGTAGTTGTGGGATTTGTTGTTGAAGCTGAGGAAGTTGCTGCTGTTGCTGGATTTGTGGAAGCTGCTGTTGTTGCAACTGAGAAAGCTGCTGCTGTTGGACCTGAGGAAGCTGTTGCTGCTGTTGTAGCTGAGGAAGCTGCTGTTGCTGTTGTTGCAGCTGAGGAAGTTGCTGCTGCTGCTGCTGGAGTTGTTGCTGCTGCTGTTGTATCTGAGGAAGTTGCTGTTGCTGCATGTGAGGAAGTTGCTGCTGCTGTTGCAACTGTGGAAGATGCTGTTGTTGTGATTGCATCTGCTGGTGCTGTTGCTGCATTTGTTGCTGCTGCTGACTGGACAATTGTGGCTTAAATACCACCATATCCTGCCAGGATTCAAGCCTTTAAGTAAATAGGCAAGGTATAACAGGCCCATAATTATAGTAGAGCCTCAATCAAATCAGCAACTAAATGTTACCCCAGGGAAAAGCATCCCAATCAAGCGGAAGGCTTTGTCAGAAACAGATAGGAGCAATGTCTGTGATGGTAATTGAATGACTGCACACTGAAATCAAACAACAACAAATTCAGCACCACAAAAAATTCCTCCTGCAAGAAATGAAATCAATGGTCCACAGGCATAGGGTAATTCTTCATACACAGTGTGTTGATAGTAAAGGAAAACAATCAGAATTGATCTATGAAAATCAATCAAAATTATGTGATTTTATTTGTATATCAAATTATTAGGAATTGACATAATTAGAATCTGTTTTATTTCCTTTTTTGTTTTTTTAGTAGCATTTAAAGATTATTGTCCGATAATAGTGTGCAGAATTAATCTAAAAATGTTCACTTTTGTGCATAGTATTAATGCACAATCTGAACATCAAATGTGTTACTAAGTTTCTACCTATCTTGTGTGAATTTCAGGTTTTCGAATTAGAGAAGATTTAGCATTGGTGAAGAATATGGTGGACTACCTCATTTGGAGCAAAAAAACTAACTCTAGGGCAAAGACCCTCCAAGTTGTAGTCATTCTATTCCAACCACACACCAATGAACTGCGAAACTGCACAGCCAAAAATTTTAATCTTTTTTGGCAAACCTTCATAACAAAGTATCCTCCAAAGTAGAGGAACACATCTAACCTTCTCCTAAGGGATTTATTTAGATTTAAATAAAAATAGTCTCAGATCTTTTGCATACAGCTTAAACCGGTTAATTGACCTTTGACAGGTCATTAAGTCAAATCATTATAAGACACACAAGAATGTAATGCAACATACATTAATATTACTTGAGTTACAAGTATTATTAATTCAAAATTGTTTGACATTAAGAGAGTTGTCGAGTTAAAATGCTCATAAGACTAAACCTGAATTACTTCTAACTTTCATGAGCAAGAACTTTAGAGAAGACATCAAGGGTAAAAATTCAGGAAATAATTGAATTGTGACTCTGAGTAGAATAGCATTTAGGAGAAGGGGGATTTACAAAAATGGGAAAAAATACAGACACCCAAAGATAACATACCAGCTTCTTTTCCTGAAGCTGACCAAGAAATCCGTGTGGATTCATTGCCCGAAAAACTAGGAAATCTGCCTTTCCAACATATTGTCTACAAGAAAACATTAAGGACCAATATTAGAGTGAGTGTGTGTGTGTGTGTGTGTGAGAGGAAATGAGCATGATAATAGTTGAAATAAGGACTTACTTGTTATTCATGTGGTCCTGAGATATAAGCCGAACTATTTGCATTACAGAGGGCCAAGTTGAAGCGAGTCTGACATCAAAATCAATAACATATGAGAAAATCATCAAATTAATGATGTTAACAGAAGATACAAAGCTTTTCAGTTAGATAATAACATCAAAAACAATGATTCATAGACTCTAACAAACTTAACAAAAGCTCTAAATTGATAGTCAAGAATTGTATACACACCTTTGTTTGACGAATGTCTCAAAAAATAGACATTCATATCTTTATATTCTAAGTAGACAAAATAGAATTTCCAGGAAAAAGAAAGTTAGCTTCATCATGATCTAAACATACACAACTGATCATATGTCTTTTCAGTTTCCCTTTTCTCTCTGTTCGGTTCCTGCCCCCACCGATAACCAACAACACCATAGACTCACCTTTAACACTAACTCCTTCATCTCATCCTTCAGTCTTGCATCCTATGTCTGAAATTCTCATTGCTCTCTGAAAAAGGTATACATTCTATGCATAGCGCTTCACCTTGTTATACTTCTTTCAACTAGTATGTATTTCGCCTTCCTAATATTCTTGTCTTTCTTCCTTACCCTCTATTTTTGTTCCTAAGAATGCAAGTGATGTGTTTGCCCATCTAGGATGGAAACAAGTTATGATAAAAGAGATGTGTGCATTACATAGCAATGGGACTTCGGACCTCGTTTGCTCTACAAATAGGGAAGTCAGTTTTTTGTTGTTGATGTATGTATGTGGTCAAAGTTTACCAGCCTAACGCATGTCTAGTCGCAAAAGACTATCAGATCTTCAAGTTGAATTACAGGGATACTTTTCCCTAGTTGTCAAAATACCTTTGTGCAACTATTCCTTAGGACTAAAAGAATGCATTTTTTACATGGAAACGTCCTTGCTTTGTTGCTCAGCTAGATCAGTGTGCGATCCGTAGTCTCTTCCTAGCTCTCGTCCACCATGAGCTTGCGGTGGAGAATTAGAGTGTACTCACTTGGATGCCTTGTATACATGTGTCTGTAAGTACTGTTTTTCATTTTTCTTTTTGTTGTTAGTTGACAGTTGAACAGTAACCAAAATCTGCTTATTCTTGATAGCTGAATCTTAGTTTATTAGCAAACGTGGCTAGCACACTTAGACTGCATCTGTCTCTATATATACAAGGATCAGCTGAATCTTTTTCATTCTTCAGAATCAATAAAACAGTATGTAGTTTTTCTCTAAACGTGATATATCTAATAGCCACTATTGCAAACAACAGCAAAAATTTAAGAATTTAATTATACTACATAAATATAGATGCTCAAAACAATGAAAGATTAATAAAAATTCATGACATATTCCTTAGTAACAAAAAGGCCATTTGTTTAGGTAAACATAAAAGTATATAACAATACAAGTCAAGGAAAAAACAAATTTCTGAAGACATCCATATTTCAAATACAAGATATCTTAATCTTTCAATAAAAAGTAAGGGTGGGTGCCACTGGAAATAGTATTGGTCACACAAAATAAGAGGTGGGTAGGTGATGGTTGCACAATCTGACAGTAGTACTGCCCCCTTTCTCAAAAAGAATGTTTCAAGGGTTTCTTAAGAAAATTCACGCTATAGCCGTTATACTATTTTGGATGCAATTGTAACAACTGTGACCTCTATTAGAAAACAACTATTAGCTATAGTTTATAGTAGTTCCAAATATTCCAAAACTGCTGTTTATGCTAATAAACCTAGTCAAGCATTCGAACTTTCAGAAGTTGGTGAGGACTTAAAAGTCAGTGGAAAGATATATCTATAACTTAATTTAAACCAAAATCAATTCAATCAAATATAAGATTATTTTTGAACATTTTTAGTATAAATTTCAAACAAAATATTTTTTGTACTACTGGGAAAAGATAATACTGCGTCCTGAACTTACGATTCAGAGGCAGAAGAATTCCTGTAACCCTGCACAAAAAAATTGCACATCAGGATCACTCAAGAAAGAACTAACGAGTTCCTGTAAAACTACATCAATCTCCATTACTAAGAATGAGACAGAAAAGGCTATACAGGGATACTAAAATAGGCTGTCCAAATTAAAAACAGAAATAACAAATTAAAGTGAGATTAAAATAATTTTATCATGCATATGAGAACATACTTCTAGCTTGGTGATAAAGACAGGCTGTCCTTGTCTTTGCCCGGACAAGCTTCCCTGCACAAGTTTCAAATATTAAATATACAAAACCAATACAGGCATGTCAGAGTGATCCACACAAGAGAAACAAAATCAGCACAACAGATTACGATAGCCCAAGTTTTAGATACCATGTGATAAGAGATAAAAGAGAAATAAAAATTCAGTCATATGCTAGGAAACACCAACACTTCTACGAAACGATGTGTCCAACACCCCTCAACCTCGCAATTGAAAAATGTTTTTGGCATGCACATCTTAGACACTTCTTTGACATAACTTGAGTACAACTAAAGAGTGTGAGTCGACCAGTAAACACTTCTTAGACACTACTATCACAAAAAGGTAAAATAAAATAAAATCAAATTATCTTACAAATATTGCAAGAATCAACATTTTTTCCACTGGACTTAACTAGTTATTTTAATTAATAAGATATATTTTTTCTTAATATTTTATTGTGAGGATAGTTATTATATGAAAATCATAACCCCTACCAAATTTCATTTTACAATGTGAATTATATAAATCCTAATTCTCAATAGAGATTTTTCATGTTGATTATATATATGCGATGTTGTATCCTATATTTTGGATATGAGCCATTTCTTGGTGTCCATAGCGGTGTTGTGTTCGATGTATGAATCAGTGCTGCTTCATACATTATATGACAGAGGTACTAAATTATATACTATTCACGCAATAATCAAAAGGATCCTTAATATGTTAAGTCTTATTAACTATACTTATACCATGTATTAACAAATTTACTATATTATGTACATTTCATACAATAATCGCAAACAGGAATCCTTAAGGCTTGTTTAATAGTGAGGATGAGAGCAGGATAAAAACGTGATAGGCTAAAAACAGGATAATCTTTGTAATCACATCTAATGTGTGGTGTACACCTAACAAATTAGATATATATAGGATGTAATATAAATTATATTCAAATGGCAAATTATTTTTCGTTAAAATACATATACTTTTCTAAAAAATAAATTCTAATACATTCTTTTAATAATGAAAATTATAAAGATTGTAATGTTATCTAAATTACATAAAATTATATTTAACCTATGCAATTACTTTCTTTAAAATTATAAAAAACGAAAAAAAAATTAAACTATAATTATTTTTCAAATATTTTTCTCTAAAACTATTTAAATATTATTTAATTTTAAATAAGTTAAATATGCATCAAAATTATTATTATTATGATTATTATTATTATTATTATAATTACAAGGGATAATTTGATGAATACAAAATTATAACATATAAATATATTATATAAATTAATATATTTTATATTATATTTATCATATCTTAATATGAATAAATATATATAATATAGAATAGTCGCTAATTTATCAGATGTTATATATTTACATATATTCCAACAATCTGGATTCATCGAATAACCTTTATATTTCTCCATATATGATGCACAGTTGTATAACACACAATAGGAATTTAGGACAAAGACCGTTATATCAAACAAATAATGCAAAACGAAAAAGGAAGAAATCAAAGTACTCCCAATAAATAAATAAAAAAAAAAAAAAAAAATACAACACCACAACAAAAAAAAAAAAAAAAAAAAAAGAAAACATAAAAAAAAAACACACAATAAGAAAAAAAAA
>Ga0099824_1002255_pt1 | contig 28159 bp, 13 predicted proteins | sample SiratrowhiteBW_FD_76837 | JGI IMG/M metagenome (GOLD analysis project Ga0099824, IMG submission 76837) | Root nodule microbial communities of legume samples collected from California, USA - Siratro white BW | ecosystem: Host-associated > Plants > Roots > Nodule | place: USA: California...
TATATATATATATATATATATATATATATATATATATATATATATATATATATATATATATATATATATATATAACTTCCAACAACTTACACATAAATTAAAATATAAAATTAAAAAGCATTATATGAGAAATTCCAAAAATTAGTTTACGTATAAATTAAAAGAAACATATTAATTTTTTCTTAAAAATCTTTTAAGAAAAATCTATCTGAATCATATCCTAAATATGAATATGCCAACCTTTAGGATGGTCCAAGGTGGAAGGGTCCCTACAAGATGGTGACATGGTTTGTGATGACTGAGAATAAAAATATAAGAGATTGAGATGGGTACATTTTGTGTTGCAACGTAGAATGATAGGAAACAACACATGCTCCCTTTCCCAACACCAAGAGTTACCAAGAAGCAACCAACCAAAATTGAGAATAAAATATGTACCATGATGGTGGTGGCTAGGTTTGGTGTGCTGAGAAAAAAATCAGGATGGATACAATAAAATACAATAAAATTCAGATGTATGGAGTGGGACAGCTCCCTGACCCCGCCCTTTTTCCTAAGCCAAACATGTGACTTTAACTAATGTTGAGAAGTCCGCAAAAAAAGTTCAAGGAATGGAATATGCTTCCAACATGGAAAGAGGCAAATGTGTAATATAACTAGTACTTTATAAAAATAGTAAATTTATTATATAAATTTAGTTTGGTAAATATAGAAAAATTAAAATAATAACAAATAAAATGTATAATAAATATGAAATTTTATCATTATATAACTTTGAAATAATAATAAATAATAGAAACAATAATGAAATATCGAAAAAACTATATTTATTCATGACAAGAACTAAAATCTAAAAGAGGACAAAAAATTTCAGAAATTTTCTCTCAAAATTTTTCTATCAAAATTTTTACTTGAGAAGAGAACATCTTTTTGTCTAATTCATCTTGAAAAAAAAAACAAACACAAGCATTAACGACAAATATTTTGCAATACTTGTAAAGAATCTGCTCAAATTAAAAAATATAGTGAAGTACAAGAAGCGATGAGGACTGATATCAATCAACTTAAAGATCAAATGAGCCAAATTCTCGAGGCTCGGGCAGCCTTAAAGAGCACTAGGGAAGCCCCTGTGGCTAAACATGAAGAAGTGACTTTCTCCTACCCTTATATAGTCTTGGTTGTTATAGATACAAAACAATGTCACTCAAGGGGTTAAGGTGGCTCCCATCGAGCTTTTCCAATATGGCCTTTCTCCAGGTTATACTTTGACATTTGAGGAATATTCTGAACAAATCAAGTGCCACTCACTGTCCCTGTTAGGACCCCCATCATGTATGCAAACCAGCGGGAGTAACTTCATATGCCAACAGAAACTCACGCTGCAGGTGGAAATGCGGTCTGAACAACTACTTTCACTGGACCTCAAATAATTGCCCAAGCAAGAGTTTTGTTGAAAAATATAACGGCCAAAGTTCAAGAGGGGAGTGAATTGAACTACTAACTCTTTTTGAATATCAAGATAGTAAGAATGAATATTTTTATGAAACAATGATCAAAACACAAAGAATGCACAAAACAACCAGTTAAATGCAAAACAAGTTAAAAATACTCTAAATATGTACTATCAGTAAAAACAGCTAGTTGAATTTTTCTGGCAGAATAGAAATAACAAAATAACAGGTTGAACGATAAAACAGTTGGTTAAAATTCCTTTTCCTGTACTTAGAAAATTTCTGCCAGATCCAACACAAAACAACTAGTTAAAACCAAATTTTAACTTGTTAAAATTCTTAAACTGGTGCAGCTTTCAAGAAATTCAGGAAACTAGATTTCAAAAACGATTTTCACAACACAATATAAAATTGAATCAGATTCAAAATATTATGATAAAAAATACAAATCTTGTAGGAACAACTAGCTCCAGAAGGGGGGGTTAAATGAAGCCAGAACTCAATTCCACATAAATAAAAATCACCAAGCAAGATTGTCCAAGGCAAGAATATATAAGCACAGATGAAGCAGTTTTATACTGGTTCACCCTAATCTCTTGGGCTACGTCCAGTTCTTCCTTGAACAAACCGTTCAACAGGTTTCACTATATCATAAATGGTTACAATGAGTACACAAACCTGTCTAGGTTATAACGAGTACACAAACCTCTCCACGTTATAACGAGTACACAAACCTCTTCAGGTTATCATGAGTACACAAACCTTTCCAGGTTATACCAGTCCCAATCTCCCCTTGAGATCAAGACCACTCAAGATTGAAATAAACACTCTCAAAAGAGAGAACAATGAAAGCTCACAAGGGTTTATTTCACAATGGTGAAGAATTACACAATGGTTTCACACAACCCAAAACTCTATATGCTCTCAATAGCAAATTGACAATAAACACTCAATATATTTTCTTCAATGTATTATATGATGTATTTCTCTTTTTGCTTATTGCTCTTCAACTTGAAATTGCTCCTCAATATGTAGCTTTTTAGAAACTAGCCATTGGGATGCTTGAACAGTGCAATCTTGACTTTCTGATGTATGGAGCTCAAACTGGAAAATTTTTTAATTTTTATACTGCATTAAACTTAATTAATTCTGTATTGAAAATAATTTAAAATAACATAGAGCAATTATATTTGAGATACTCATCAATAATTTAAATAATTTTCATTATAAACAAATTTGAACGTTAAAGCAAATCATGCTATAAAATCAATTTATCACATTTAAATACTCCATAATAATTTGAATAATTTTCATTATGAACAAATTTGAACGTTAAAACACAATATGATATAAAATCAATTAATCACATCAATAAAGTGTAAGAAAACTTATATTTTCATGGACCATGTGTCTGTTGCTTTACTAATAATGCTAGCTGTGCAATGTATATAAATCATCAAATATAAATGTATACTTGAGTTTTGTTATCATCAAAACTTTATTAGATGATTTGATCCTCTAAAGGGTTTTTAGACTGTCTAATGTTCAACAAATCTGAATCAACAAGTTAAATTTGAATAACAACAAATTGAATTTTTAAAACAAAGGTAAAAATGGTTTATTTAAGTATGATCACAATGAAAATCAGATTTTCAAGAAGTACATAAAGTTATCTTTCTATTACAGCAAAAACAGTTTAATTGAAAAAGTATTGAAAGCTCTGTATTGAATTTGTGTAAGAGCCAGTGAATCAGAAAACACAATTGAACCAAAATACTGGTTAGAGTAGTTCTATGCAGTATTATTCAAAACCAGTAACAACTCTTTTTGTTATTGAATGAAAACTGATTGAACTGATCACTAAAATTGAATTTTTAACAAAGAATTGTGTAAAACCACTCTGCACAAGATTTCTAGAAAATTAACAAGTTAAAAGCGCATTTTAGCTAGTTGATTTTGCTCCTAGACTTGAATTTTGGTTGCTATCCAGAAAAACAATAGGCCGTTTTTTCAATTTTAACAGGTTGTTTATATCAGAAAAGTGAGAATGTAGTATAATAGGCACACAAATTGAAATAGAACAAGGTAAAGAGGATCACACAATGATTTTTATCCTGGTTCATTCTTCCTCAAGAGCTACATTTAATCCTTTGCGCAACAATGTGAAGATTTTCACCGAAAACAACAAGTTTATATACAATTACACTTTCAAGACTCAATCTTGAACCCTACAAAATTGATTATACCCTTATGCAAAATCCTACCACATAAGATGCACCACCCTAATGCTAAATGCATAATCCTACTGTAATGTAATATGCAAACTTACAACAAAAACGAAATCTCAATCAATTACAACACAATCTACACTTAAACACCCTATTCAAGCATAAAACAACACAAGAACATGAAATTTTTGAATGACAACACGTAATTTGGCAAAACAGCAGCCTAAAACCAATCTCAACTAAGAAATATCCACTTATCTTGATGAGAACCTAATGGACAAACTCCATAGGCTAAGTCAAAGAAACATGAGCATAGAGGAGTATAGGCAAAAGATGGAACTATATATGATGAGGGTTGGGACTAGGGAAGATAACACTGTGATTGTGGCTAGATTCATGAGTGGATTAAGCCTTGAGATAAGAGATAGGGTAGAACTTCTTCCCTATATGAATTTCCATGATGGTCCAAATTTGCATGAAAATTGAGCAAAAAATTTTAAGTAAAGGACCAGGAAGAAGTTCTTCTCCTAGCTCATATCCCAAGAAGGATCTTAAAAGGGAGGGAAAGTTTGAAAAAGAAAAACTAAAATAAAACCCTTTCAAAGCCATAGTCTAAGAAAATTTTAAGAAAAAAAGAAGAGAATGCAACCTCAAACTGCACTAGTGACCTTATGCTTTAAATGCTTGGGTCGGGGTCATGTTAAATCTCAATGTCCTTCCATGAAGACTATCTTAATGAAAGCCTAAGATATGTACAACAGTAAGGAGGAAGTGATTGAGAAAAACACTAGTGAGGATTCTGAGGGAGAATTGTTGATGATTATGAGAACCATCAAGAATCAACCTAGCTGCAACCCGAGTCATTGAGAGAGAATATTTTTCACACCAGTTGTAAAGTTTCTGAAAATGTACGTTCTCTCATTGTTGGCAGTGGGTTTGTTGCAGCTGCTACAGTGCTAGGTTGGTTGAGAAATTGGATATGGAATGATTCCCCACCCTAAACCTTATAAATTGCGTTGGATTAATGATGGAGGGATATAAATGTTAAAGAATAAGCGCAGGTCAAGCTCTCGATAGGTAATTATATTGATGATGTTATATGTCATGTAGTACCTATGGAAACTTGTCATGTTTTATGGAAATTTGATAAGAAAATTATCCATGATGACCTCACCAACGAAATTAACTTCACTCATAAGCATAAAAAGTTTTTAATTCATCCTTTGACTCCTTCACGGGTGTTGGAGGATCAAGTCCAAATAAAAAAAATAGATAGTGAAAAAAAAAAGTCCAAAAATCCAAAACCTAGACCTTAAAGATGAATCGGGGGTGTGGGAGCTTAATGTTCCTTCCCATGAGGTTACTAAAAAAGAGAACATCATATCTAAAAATTCTATAAAACATTTTTTCCTCACTAAGCGACCTCCATACCTCTTGCTGTGTAAAGAAACACTCACGTGTACACCATCTGATAAATCTGAATCCAAGGTTGTGCATTCCAACCAAGAGGCCTCAAAAACTGCAAGGTCGAAAATTCATGATTTTTCCTACCTATGTCGGCCTAGCCGACCCACACCACACCAAACTTGGCTTACTTGGAAACCTACTAAGATGGATTGGTTTTTCTGTCTCCTCAAATTAAAAAACTTTTAAAAGAATTTGATGATGTTTTCCCTAGTGTTGGTTCTACGGGATTGCCACCTTTTAGGAGAATAGAGCATCAAATTGATTTTGTTTCGGGTGCTAGTTTGCCCAACAGACCGACATATAGAACAAATCTAGAAGAGACTAAGGAGATAAAATCTCAGGTTCAAGAATTATTAGATAAAATTTGGCTGCTAAAGAGCCTCAGCTTGTGTGTTGTGCCAATTTTGTTGGTGCCCAAAAAGGCAGGAAAATGGAGAATGTGTTGTGACTGTCATGCTAACATAACTATTAAGTATGGGAACCTGATTCCTAGACTTGATGATATGCTTGATGAATTAAATGAGTGGAAAATTGCTTTCAAGACCAAGTTTAGACTATACGAATGGTTTGTGACGCCTTTCGGGCCATTAATGCACCTAGTACATTCATGAGGCTTATGAATCATGTTCTTAGGGATTGAATAGGTAAATTTTTAATAGTTTACTTTGATTATATTCTTGTGTATAGTCATAATATAGAGTCACATTTACATCATATAAGGGAAGTTTGGTTAGTTCTTAGGAAAAATAATCTTTTTTGCAAATATAGATAAATGTACATTTTGTATGGATATTGTTGTTTTCTTAATTGTGAATAAAAATGGGGTTCATGTTGAACCCACCAAAATAAAACCCATTCAAGAATGGCCAACCCCAAAGAATGTAGGAGAAGTGACGAGCTTTCATGGCCTAACCAGTTTTTATAGAAGATTTGTGCCTAACTTCTCTAGTCTAGCTTCACCTCTCAATGAGTTGGTGAAGAAAGATGTTACATTCCATTGGGGAGAAAAACAAGAAAATGTTTTCCAGAGAATAAAGTTCTTGCTTAATAATGCACCCATTTTATCTCTTCTTGATTTTTCCAAACCTTTTGAGCTAAAGTGTGATGCATCAGGAGTGGGTATAAGTGTTTTGTTATTACATAGTGGGCACTCCATTTCTTATTTCAATGAAAAATTACGTGGTGTCACTCTTAATTATCCAACCTATGACAAAGAATATTATGCTTTGGTGAGGACCCTTCAAACTTGGAAACACTACTTAGTGTCCCAAGAGTTTATCATTCATAGTGATCATGAGTCACTTAAGTATTTGAAGGGTCACCATAAATTAAACAAAAGACATGCAAAATGGATGGAGTTCTTGAAACAATTTCAATATGTAATCAAATACAAGCAAGGGAAAACAAATGTGATTATTGATGCATTGTCTCGCACACATGTGCTATTTTTTAAATTAGGAGCCCAAATTCTTGAATTTGATAACATACCATAGTTGTATAGCCAAGATCCATAATTCTCATCTATTTTTACTCATTGTCAACAAAAACCTCAAGGACATTACTATGTAAATCAAGGGTATTTTTTCAAATAAGGAAAACTTTGTATACCCCTTGATTCACATAGAAAACTCCTTGTAAAAGAAACACATGATGGATGTCTCATGGGGCATTTTGAGATAGAGAAAACCTTGAGCATGCTAAAAGAAAATTTTTTTTTGGCCTTATATGAAACGGGATGTCCAGAGGTATTGTTATAAATGCATTGCTTGTTTACAAGCTAAGTCAAGAGTCATGCCTCATGGATTGTATACACCATTACCAGTTGCTTGTGCACCTTGTGAGGATATTAGTATGGATTTTGTCCTTGGATTGCCTAGAACCCAAAGGGGCTTTGATTCGATCTTTGTGGTAGTGGATCGGTTTAGTAAAATGGCTCATTTCATTCCCTGCCATAAGATAGATGATGCAAGCAACATCTCCAAACTCTTTTTAAGAGATGTAGTTAAACTTCGTGGGTTGCCCAAAACTATAGTTTCATATAGAGATCCAAAGTTCATTAGCCATTTTTTTAGGACACTTTGGGAAAGGTTAGGAACTAAACTTAATTTTTCTACTTCATGTCATCCTCAAACGGATGGACAAATTGAAGTTGTCAACAGATCTCTCTCAACTATGCTTAGGGCTATCTTGAAGGGAAACCACGAATCTTGAGATGAATACCTACCCCATATTAAGTTTTTTTGCAGTAGGGTAGTCCACAAAACTACTCAACTTTCACCTTTTGAGGTTGTATATGGATTTAACCTCTCACACCTAGGGATTTATTACCTTTCCCCAATCCACAAGATTTTATCCATAAAGAAGGGGTATCAAGGGCTGATTTTTGTGAGAAAATTGCATGAGAAGGTTAAGTTACAAATACAACAACAAAGTGAAAAGTATGCTAAGCAAAACAATAAGGGGAAGAGGGAGATAATTTTTGAGGAGGGAGATTGGGTTTGGCTTCATTTGAGAAAAGATAGATTTCCACAACAAATAAAGTAAAAAATCAATCCCCGTGGTGACGAACCCTTCCAAATCCTCAAAAAGACCAATAATAATGCTTACCAATTAGACCTGTCTGATGAGTACAGAGTGCTTACTACCTTTAATGTGACTGATTTAATTCCTTTTGCAGGTAGTCTTGATAATGAGGCAGATGATTCAAATTTTAAGGACAAATTCTCTTCAAGAGAGAAGGAGTGATGAAAGAAGGCCCTAGCAAGGCCCAATTACAAGAGTCATGGCAAGACACATAAAGATCAAGAGGAGTCAAAAGCACAAGTACACATCAAAATGCTGACAACTTTGAGCCTTTGAGAAAATTTGTAAAAATTGTAAAAATTAGTTTTGATAAATTCTTTGTAAAATACAAACTCTAGACCCCTTAACTTTATAGGGAGCACTTCTTTTCAGAGGATTGCCACATGACAACATGTCATTGGATGAGCTGTGACGTCTAGGATTGAGGAAGCTTGCTCCACATGCTAGGTCATGCTTCCTTGTCACATACACTCTCTCAATAGAGAGGATCTCTCCATTCACAGGTTGTCACTTGTCATGTTCTCATTTGAGAGTTTTTGAGACACTTTGGCTTACAAATAGAACTGCTCACTACATGTAAAATAAGCTTGATTGAAATAATGAAATGTTAAATTTTCAACTCATTGATCAAGCTCTCTTTTGAGTTTTCTTCTCTAAAGAAACCTTGAAGAACCTCTTGGTAGTTGGTCGAATCTCTACCAAGAAACCCTTCATCACCTAGTTCACTTGTCCATTGAACTTCCACCTCATACGTTTCTTCTCTTCACCTCACGGTTCATATCATTTCACGGTTCTCTTCATTGCCTTTTCCATTTCTCTTCACAGTTCATCTTCCTTCTTCAACGCTTTCGGATGCTTGAAGAGTCTTCTTCCATTCCTTTGTCCGGTGCAAAGCCTCTTTAGTCTTCTACAAACTCAAGTGGAGATTAAGGAAGCAAACATCAAGAAGACTTATCAATAAGAGTTTTTCTTGTTTTCTCTCAAGATTCTTTCTAGTAGAAGTAAGAAAAAATTTTACCTAATCTCACGGTGGAGCCAATTTATTCTAGCCACAAAGGTTTTTTATCGCTTTCTAGACTAACCTAAATAGAACTTCTCAATCCCCTTCTCTATGATAGACATGTTCTATTTATTTTCTCCCTTTCCTTCGAGAACAATGAATTCCGATACCAAGATCATACTTCCCTTCTAATATCTTAACTCCTTGGTATATTACCAGAATATACCCACTTGCACCTCCTTTACTTTTTCTCCTAACGACACCCCGAAGCCCAATACAGACAAAAATGTAAAACTTATATTCTGAAATGTATTTTTTAAAAATAAATTCTAGGAAATATAATTTAGGATATAAAATTTATGTTCTAACAAATATTTTTCAGAACCCGTTTTTTAGAAAATATTTTCTTGTAAATTTGAAATAAAATATGAAGGACATTTTTAATATTTTTAAATTTGATAGGCAGAAGTTCAAATTGATGGAGCTGGAGGAAATTTTTGCCTATGGTTGTTGTATCGATGAATGAATGGGTTAGAAAACTTGGATTCCTTATCAAAATAATTTTTCTTGAAGAAAGTGTTGTCCAATAATAATAATAATAATAATAATAATAATAATAATAATAATAATAATAATAATAAAGATTTCAATAAATAATAATAATAATGATAATAATAATAATAATAATAATAATAATAATAATAATAATAATAATAATAATAATAGAGAATTATGACTGGTTATTGTTTGAGTCTAATACTAATGCTTTTAATTGTTTAAAAGTACTTAATAGTTTTAGGAAAAAATATATTAAACACTTATAGCTTATAACATTTTACATCATTATTTGATCACAAATCACAATTTCCATCTTAAAACCGAATTAACAATATTTTCTGATTGATAGAATGTTTAAAAGTCTTTAAATTAATTATTAAACTTTACTTGTAATTAGTATAATACAAGGATAAGAAGCCTTTAACATCATCATAAAGTCAGAAATAAAGAGATGCATAATTTGCCTAAAACAAACTTATTTAAGGCCTAATTAAATAAGAATTTAACATTAATATATAGATACTTTTTATGGATGTGTGTTGAGAAATATATATATATATATATATACACACACACAGATATTCTTTATAAAAAAGACACGCATAGAAAATTTCATTGTGAATAAACTTACTTAATAGTACAAATAAATAGGAAACATTCATATATTTATTTAAATATTTATATAAATTTAATGGTTGTTTTTATAAAAATTATTAAATAATAACATATATTACTAACACTTATAAAAACTAAATAATAGAGAAATGTATTTAAAAGCCATAAATACGATAAAATATATTACGAACTTATCGCCTATGCAATAACAATTTTAATATCATCGTTTAGATGGTTCAAAATTTGAAAAATACTTGTCTGGACATCCTTCAAACAACAAAATCACAAGGATAAACAAATGTCTATTTCTGCATAATTAAATGAACAAGATCTCATTGGCAAGGGAAAGTGAAGCAGGAAAGGTATTTGAGATGCGAGTGCAATAGTGTTGCATTGAACTTAACCGGCAATATGTATAAAATGGTAGAGATAAGGATCAATAAGATTCCGAAAGGAAAAAATAATAAATTAGAAATCTTCATTAAGAAATCATTGCCGCATCGTCTAGACAAACTATTTTTTGATAATGTTGACGACTTAGGAAAAAAGTTTATCTGAAGGCTTGTTCCTGGTATCTCGCAAATTCACTATTGTCATCACAAAGTTTTAAGCTACAAATTAAACTCAACTGTGAAAGGCAGACAAGAAGTTCAAGAACATAGCATTTCTTCATTGCGCACTATTCTACTTCTGCCAAATAGTCATCAATTTCAGCTGGTGTCAATACCCTGCACCATAAACACTAGTATTAAGTTAAACAGTTAAATAAAGTATATAAGGATGATTTGAAGTCTGAGGTCCAGATAGGTTTAGATGCAGATAACTTGGATTGGAAGTCTCTTTTTTGTAGTGCAATTTCTCATGTACTTTGAAATACTCCTATCTATTAATTGAGACGAGACAACCCAAAATCCCAAAAATGAACTCAATTTACTGATTACAGTAACAAGAGGAAGCAAGGTTCATATAATAAAATATGGAAGGTGAAAAAGCAAACAAGGTATATTTTAGGAACACATATGCACCTGAACTTTTTATCAGCACCAATTGTGCCAATTTCAATGTTTTTCCCTGAGATCTGTCCCTCAAACCTGGAAAACACCCACAAAAGAAAGCAGAAGAGAAAAATTGAGAAACGTTTCAAAAGACTAAACAAAGATCACATAGGTTTCAATAAAAAACAATGAAATAAAAACTAGCAAAGTTTTTAATGAAAAAAACTTGGTTGATAACTTGAAGACAAACGATATGATGATGGTTTGGAGGGAAGTGTCGTAGGTAATTGAGTCAAGTCAAGACCACTGCTAGTTAAATACCCTTCACATATATAATTGGCCTCACCATTCTCATTTGAACTCAAGAAGCCAATCTTAGAAGGATTTTCCGTCCTCCAAACTATACTTAAGAGGCACAAGCTATTATGCACTACTACTTGTTGTAGGAGAATAACACTAGAGCCAAAAGAGATGAAAATGACTCAAAAATCTAAAATAACCGCCTCCTAATCAACAGTAATCGTTAAACATGTCATTTTCACTATGGTTTTCTAATTATTTACTGCATAAACTTGAAATATTATGTTCTCCTACCCTTCCTTCAGAGTCAATATTGCTGTGTGGACTGCATCATCAAGCTCCATATCATCTGTGTACCTATAAGTGGACAATCAAGTCATATATAGAAATGATATATAAATAATTTCTCAAGCACGCATTAACGAAAAGACTTCAGCTACTATGGTTTAAGATTACAGCATCAATGTGTCAGTAGCTACCATCTTATCAGCATATCTAAAGGATTTCTAAGCTCTCATTAAGTGACTTGAGTATCATTACAGCTATTAATCATTACGCAATCCACAAACAAATATAGATGCGTTCCACACATTTTTTGCTTTACAGTATTGCTACTGATGAAAAGCTTACCTCTTCTCAAGAAACGTCTTTGCATTAGAAACATTTTTCCCCATTGCAGAAGCTTTCCAAGAAAAATATGAACCTGACGGATCCACCTAGAGAAAAAAAAATTACATCAAATCACAACCTTGAATTACTCTTTCTTTTAAATTCATAGTAATTTTCAACAAGTCCAGATGCGTAGCAATATAGACAACAAATGCTCTGAAATATTTGAAATTGAACACAAATAATCTGAGAGCGATTCTCAATTATTTGAAGCAAAACTAATTCAGGTGTAGTAAACCAAGATAGTGAAGAATTTATGCAATTGATTACAAAGTTTTCATAGATTAAATATCATCAGAGAATCTAAGGAGCACTTATTCATTTCACCAACGAGTGAGGTTCTGAAGTCTAGACTTGCTACATGCAAGTGATGGTAATTTACCAGGGTGTAAATGTAAATACGTAAAGAGTTACATCAGAAAAAAGGATATCAACATACCTGGTATAATTGTGGCCCATTATCATCAAACCCAGCAACTAGCAAGGACACTCCAAAAGGCCTAACACCACTATGAGGATCAAAACAGAAATATCAGAATTAAAAGCATGATTCCAAACGGCCTAATACCACTATGAGGATCAAAACAGAAATATCAGAAATAAAACCATGATAAAGGGTAAAAACGGTAAGTAAATGTGGTAGTTGGGTGCATAAAGAGACAATCAGAGGATCAAACTAAGTTCTGTGCATTTAGCAAGCAAGTTTCTTATTAAGGATTTCTGCACTTTAAAAATCTGCCTAATTTTGACATGAAGTTTCTATACGGATCACAATGCTACCAATTTATCTAACACATGCCTCCAGCGGAAAAGAAAACAAAGATCTGTAGATATTGATCCATGCTGGTTCCTTTAGTAAAGATAAAGCTGTTTTAAACATCTACATTAGACTTATTCCAAGTATCCAATTTCCAGATAGTTATAATTTATAACTATGCTCCTGGCTCCCAGAAACTAACGACAATTGAGAATTAGGCATATCCTTCCACATTTAATTACAACAATTAATCCCCCACAACACTGGAATAGAGAATTCTGAAAATTTGAGTTTACTGTGAAATACTTGTCATAAAGTTAATGAGAGAATCAGTAGCTAAAAAATGCTGGAGAAGGAAGAAAAGACAAAAATCAGATCATATTTAAGATATCAAATTGTGGATGATTTATGTATATGCATAAAATAAACTTCTATACTGAGTTGACAAGGTAAATTTCAGTGGAAAGAGTACAGTTTACAAGGAAATAATTACCCAGACTGAGTAAACTCCTGCATTACCGCAGCAACTTCCCTGACAAGTTGAGTCACAGGAATTGGCTCCTGCAAATTTTGATCATATTATCAGATATATCCCACAATTCACAGATGATCCAACATAGAATACCAAAAGCAAACAGAAAGAGATAGAAAAGCATGTGTATAATATTCATAAAGATAATAAGTAGTGCATAATTCTTATATTTTTGTTGTTGTGACAAACTTTATTAATAACTAAGTACTTATTAAAACTATCAAGCAAAAGAAAGACAGGTGTTTTATGGAAAATCTAATTATTATATGAAGATCAGCATTAACAGCAATACAACCTTCAAACAAGAATTACAAAACTCACTGATGGAAGGTAATGCACCACTAATAATTCAAGATTTCCAGGCTTATATAATACAGAATTGTATGACTCAGTTTAAGAAATAATGAGATTGTTCTATTTGACCCTATTAATCCTTGTCAGCTTAAATAGACCTTTTAAAGCCATATTCCTTTGCTAGGCTACATGAAATATTCAAAGAATGGGTACCATTAAGAACAAAATTTGCATTGGAGCTTGAATGTAACACTGAATTTAATATATTAGTTCCCCTATCTTAATGATTAGTGGCTAATTTTAATGAATCCTATTATAATAGATGAATTTAGGCAATCAATAAGGAATTCATCCTCTATTTCATCATAACTAGCTAAGGCATTGCACTGACTGTAGTAGTTTGTCCACCTTAATCATATAGATAATTTTATTCGATATTTCCTTGAAAAATCCTTTTATTACAACTATATTTTTGTTTCCCTTCTCACCGTATACCAAAACTGAAAGATTCTATAATTATTCACATAGTAAATAAAACATGCATAAGCATGAAAAAAGATGAATACCATCTACAGATGCCTAACCAAGTAGCAATCCTTATGACTATAATTCATTAAAATGCCAGGGTTTGAGAGTGAAGCAGACACTATAACTGAATTATATCTTAAATAAGTATATGCAGATCAAGAACTCGATACTAAGAAAGAAAAATGTGCTGAAATAGAATTCTGTATACCATACTTTATACAACCGGTGATACTGCTCAGCCTGTTTCCTGCTTTTTCGAACCAGAACTCGAAAATCGGGACCCATGCCACTGAACAAAGACCAAATATTTAGGTGAATTAAATAAAATATTTGCAAGAGTCAAGGACAAATAATTATTTCCATTTACTAAAAGCTTAACAGAAATGGAAAAAGGTAGATTAAACCTGCTTATGAAGTTTCAGACACAAATTAAACATCAGAAAACTAATTATTTCAACAGTATTTCTTTGAAAGTGCAAAAAGTGCACAGGAAGTGAATTCTTCTGTTTTCTATATTTCATTTTAAAATGTCCCCAAGTAGATTTAAAAGTCAACATTCAACAAACACCTCATGTCCTCCCTGAAAAAAAGGTTAATAGTCAAATGTCTTGCAAATTGAATCCAGTAAATCCCTTTTCATTTAGAGAATCTATTGAAAACCTAAGGCAGTCCACCATAATTTATTTATTTATAAAACAATGTGGTTTAACAGTCTGCTACATGCAACTGTGCTTTATGTATTCTTCTGAATCTTTAAATCAGTATTACAAGCAGTAGTTAGCTGCTTACCACCGACAACATTTTTTCTTGATTTCGGAGGTCTTTAATCAGTTTAAGTGTGCCTTTTCAATTTCTATTTCATACATCCTTGAGAAAAAACATTTCCCCAAAATAGTTATGTCAAGTTCCTAATACCTCCCACGTTGTTATGTCCAGGTAAATTACGTAGCATCTCATGTTTAAGAACCATTCAAAGCTAAAGCGTTAACCAACATTATGTGTAACCACTATCAATATACAATAACTTAATGATGTTATAACATATATTTGACTTCAAACTATTTAAATATGTACAAAGAAACAAACCTATATACGACACCAATATTTGGCGTTAATAACTGAATTTTCTGGACCTGCAATTAAATATAACAGAGTGTAAATACACAGAATACATCATGAATTAAGTGACTTCACTTTTTTTAAACTATATTGACACATTGCTTGCAAAACCTACATAAAAGATTAATTTATCAATAGCCATACTTTGAAACATCCTTAACTATATAATATAGAAAGAACACCATTCCACTAACCAAATATTTTTCAAGGAAGAGTGAAACAAAACAGTGCTATATATTATACTTAGAGTACTGAGAGGATGAGGAAGTGACAGCGTTAAGAGAATATGGGTTAACACACCCAAAGCATAAAAATAGGAAGCAACAATTTATCTCTTCTCTGTTGGATGGACGACTGTAGGTTAGCAACTGCAAACCGAAAACACTAAATTGCTCTGCATGAAGCAGTCATCTGATTGTTGTGAGGTAGGTACTAAGTTCATTAAATATCCAATAAAAGCATATTATCCGTGTTCGAGTTAAATGGAGAAAACGGCGTTGATCTTCAATTTATGTTAAAACGTTGGATATTTGCGTAGGACAGTTTTATAACAAATTTCATGAATAATGAACAAAAATGGATCCAATAATGGAAATAAACTCACTGATGCTTCATCAACCAAAATAGAAGGCAATTTCTTCTCGGTGGCGATGACAACTCCATTTGCAGCTGCAGGAATCAAATATTAGATACCCATTTACAGCTAGCAAAAGATACAGCTTATATTACAGAATCCAAACCATCTACAAGACAACAGAAGAACCCACAGAATAAGAGAGTAAATAGCACAAACAATAGCAGACATAGTAAACAAAATAGACTCGCAAATGTAAAATAAGTTTAAACCAATTTAAAAGATTAAATAAGTTTTCAGAGAGCAGTATTTTACGGCCTATTTAAGAACTGTAAGCCTTTATTTGTTTCCCTACCCCTTATAACACAAGTGAAAGGTGCTCCCCAAACTAATCAATTTCAAATTGAAAAGCTAAAGTGAGAGCCATAAACAGATCCAGTCCAGAGGCAGAGATAACAAATCACCTTTAATTCCCAAAGACGTTTGCCCAGACCCAACAGCCGTCAAAGCATGCTCAATCTGAACAAGCTTTCCAGAAGGGCTGTTCCACAACACAATAGAATCAGTAGAAACACAAATCATAGCATTCACTTATAAACAAAAAATCAAATTAAATTAGAAGTTATCAGCAATAGACATACCTAAATGTGGTGAGTGAAAACGAATACTGACTATCCCCCATGATAAACCGCGCAAGAATCTGCACTCAAAACCTCACTCGCAAGTTACAATCACAATGCAAAGCAATCATTTTATTTAATTTATTACTGAAAATTGAAAATTAGAAACACTCCAATGGTGGTTTTTCATACCAGCCCTAGTAGAAAAGATAAAAATAATTCTCACATAAATTAGAGTGTATAATTGGCAAATTGAATTGAAAGGCGTGAACAAAAGAAAAAGACCGCGATCTGTGAGGAGCAAAGAAAGGAAGGGAAATGAGCAAGAAAACAGTGGAAATTTTGTGTTGTGTGAACAAACCTGAGAGAGAGAGAGAGAGAGAGAGAGAGAGGGGAAGTGAGAGAGGTCGCAGGGAGTAACAATGTTGGATTCTGAAGTGCGTGCTATAAGTTGAGACAGAGAAGGAGTAGCGAGCAAGTCTCAAAATTGGGCCTTCTATTTCAATTTTATTTGGGCTGGTTTCTGTCTGTCAGGACGCAGACAAATTCTTCCTCCACCCCTATACCCTCTTCCTGCACCCCCATATAATTTTTTTATTCCATGACTGTCCTTTATGAAATTACATAAATATTCTTATTATTTTTTGAAATTGTGAACCGGATGGGGGTGCATCCGGTTCTCATTTTAAAAAAAAAAATACAAACCGGACGACTTCATCCGGTTCTCAACCCAACAGATCGAAAAATCCTCAAATTCGCCGTCGATAGCCCCTCAAATCCCAAATCAACTACTCTAATCATCAATATTACCTACTAATTGCTAATAAACATCACAAATTGGTTACCTAATGCTTCTATAAAGGATTAATTGAAAGATTTTTCGATCTGTTAGGTTGAGAACCGGATGAGGTCGTCCGGTTTGTATTTCTTTTGAAAATGAGAACCGGATGCAACCCCTATCCGATTCACAATTTCAAAAAACTGTAAACCGGATGGCCTGGTCATCCTGTTGTTTATTTTGACAACCGGATAACGAGGCCATCCAATTTACAGTTTTTTGAAATTGTGAACCGGATGGGGGGTGCATCTGGTTCTCATTTTCAAAAAATGTAAACCGGATGGCCTGGTCATCCGGTTGGGAAGGGGAGGGGTTTTATTAAGATAGGGGTATTTATGTAATTTCATGAAGGACAGCTATGAAATAAAAAAATTATATAGGGGTGCAGGAAGAGGGTATGGGGGTGGAGGAAGAATTTGTCCAGGACGCATTCTTCCTGCACCTTCATATTTTTGTTGAATTCCAAAACTGACCTTCGGGAAAATAAAACATGTTTCTCTAGTTGACATTATTCGCATTCTAAGAGTTGAAGCTTGTTAAGAATAGAAATTATTTTCCTCAATTTTAAAAAGTGTAAATGATCCAAACTGATTATGCAAAAGTTTACGAGATGACGATACAAAATAAGATAGAAGATATAGTACTAAGATAACATAGTCTTGTAAATTGGTGTCTTTTATCAAAAAGTTATCTTATACCACTCTCATGTATAACAAAAGAATTAACCTCAAAGATCACTAAACAATTCAATGACTTAGTTAATTGACTAAAAGAAATTAGGTTAAAAATATAAATAGAGATAAGAAGAACAAAGTTTTAGGTTTTAAAGAGAAAGAACGAGAACTGACCAACTCGCTAAAAATCAAATAATAAAATAAGAAACTCTAATAGAAGAAATTGAAGAAAAAAAATATTATCATAATCACCAAAATCAAGTATTTATAGGCTTTGATTTTTTTACGATTTCAGAAATACATGTTAACAAACTATATTACATGAAAAATTTTATTTAACTACTGAATTTTAATCCTATACATTTTTGATATTTTTCAAAAAAAGAATTTAATTCAACCTTCTAAATTTGGAGAGATGAACTATCTTGTCACGAAAGTTATGTAGAGAGTAACACCTCTCCTAAGTATAATCCATTATTTTGCAATAAGAACATTGTGAAAGACCACAACCACTTCGTCCTCATTTATTACCACAACCTCCCCTTTAGCATGCAGAACATCATAGCAAATGATTTTGCAAAACCATGAAGATTTGGACTTTGAAGTACTAAATTGTTTATTAATTAAACTTCTTGACAATTAGAATTTAATTAGAACATTATCTAACTTAATCTTTTTCATTAAATCAACTTCTAAGAACACCTTCAACTTTTCAACAACAATTAAGAGTTTTAACAATAAAGCTTCAATGTGATATTTTTTGTTCAATAAATGCAACTTATGGATAAAATCAAAAAAATGTTAAACATTACTTGCACAATACTCTTAATCTTCTTCTTAAAAAAATTTATCAATTTTAGATGTTCTAAAAGTTTCTAATATATTGTATTTCATAGATGGCCACAAGTTGAAATTTCACCTGCTTCCATCGTTCAACTTTGTCTAATTGTATGTTATAACCATAATCTTCTAAGTGATTTATAAACTTTTGTCAAGAAATCAAGCTTAACAAAATTATAGCAAGATAAATAACTTTTGTCAGTAAACTTTTGTGAAAGATGGCAACAAATGGAAAAATTCTTACCTTACAGTCACAAACAAACAAGATCTAACATACGCTCATGTACAAACTCGTAACTCAATGTTTAAAGATATTCATGTCATCTTATTCACATATTTATACACAAGAGTCAGTACATTGTAGTTACAAAATTTATGAAAAGATTAAACCAATATGAGATATAAAAATCTTATATTTATTTTATTATAACCACTTTTCTATTAATAATAATAATATATCAATTAGTAATTAATAAGTTTTAGATCATTTTTTCGTATTTGGCTAATTGACTTTAATTAAAGTTTGATTCAATTTGATGTAATTTATTGCATTTTTTTCCATACTTGTGTGTTTTGTATTTTATCCATAACTTTTGCTACGGACCTTAGATTAATTTGGTCTCTATGTTGTTTTACGGATAACTCAAAGATCTACAAATGTTATTAGAGGGTCCAAGACAAAATTTAAATAGAAAAGTAGACAAAACCAATCTTGAAGTTGACATACAAAATCTAAATAACATTTTGAGCGAAAATCATTAGTGATGTTAGGTCAAATTATGGCAACATAGAATGGGCTTAGGCCAATTTAGGTCATGCAAAAAAATTAGGGTCAGAATTTTTCTTTGGTTGGACAAATGGTAAGGCAAAGAGCGAAGATATACATATTTATTTACAGTAGCCACACTACACAACATATAATACATTTCCTTCTCACGTATGCATTTTCTTTTTTTCTTTTTCTCTCAATTTGTGTTCTTTCTACTTTAATTTGGAATGCCAACCATGACGATGAGTGGCTAACCTCTTTGTTCAATCCAATGCCTGTAGGTTCTTCCATTTTCGTTAATACTTAGGTTTATATTTTGAATTCTTTCTACAAATTACATGTTCACTTGCTGTTTTAATTTGATTATTAGACTTAATAGTTGGATTAATCCTATAATTAAATTAATATATTCTAATTCGAATGTGTAGGAGAATTCCCGAATTCCATTTTCACTAATACTTAGGTTTATATTTTGAATTCTTTCTACAAATTACATGTTCACTTGCTGTTTTAATTTAATTATTAGACTTAATAGTTGGATTAATCCTATAATTGAATCAATACATTCTAATTTGAATGTGTAGGAGAATTCCTGAATTGGAATCAAGTCGAATCGACAATGTTACTCATCATACGATTGCATTAGTTTGACACACTAGGTGTTTGATTAAATATTTCATGATTCTAGAATATTCAAGATGTTAAATAGATGTAGTAATTCCAATCTATTTAACTCACATATATAATTTAAATGGTGTAAAGCCAATGAGAGATTGGGAAGAACAAAAAAAAGACCAGATTGATTTTTCATGACTCGAATTCTTCTATTTTGTTTGAATTCTGTTTTCCTCATTAAATTTAAATACTTTGTTAAAACCCCCTCCATTTTCTCCATTTTAAGAGAAGATTTGAGTGATCCTTAAAGAACAATGACCTAAGTTAGTTATACAGCAAAATTTAGCCTCTACTTTTATCTGGGGAACGTTTGACAGCGCAAATCAGTATCACAAAAATAACATTTTAGCTTTCGATAGAAAATAGATTAACTTATTCTAACAATATTTAACACGGAATTATGAAGAACAGAAACTGCGGAGGAATCAGATAGTAGCACATTAGCAAAGCTATATTGTACATACAAATAAAATAAACCACAGTCCAACTTACGCTCTTTTGCTCCATTTTCCTTTCTTCCTCTTAAACATGAGAGGCATTTCTGCAAATTTCTAGAAGAACTTGAAAACTGGGTATTTCTATTCCAGTCATAATAGAGTATGTATGACCCCCAGCCCATCGCCACTACAACTTACAATCACAATCTTGAGAGCAACTGTTCAGCAAATAGTCATTCAATTTTTATGACAACTAATCTTCGTCACTTCCATAGTTTTGACACAAAGATTGTAGTCCACTAGCAGTATTTGTTCTATTATCTTCCTCTTTCTTTTGTTCTTGTTCTGCGGGAATTTTAACATCAGATTTTGCTGGTTTCGTAATGACAGAAATCTTCACTAAAGAATTAAGCCTTCCACCAATGCGTTCGTTTTCTGCAAATAACAAACATATTAAATGTGTTGCACTCCCATGTTAGTAGTATTATTAAACATCTCTTCTAAGAAAAATATCAAACGATAAATAAATCAAACTATAGCCAACTAAACACGAATAAAAATGAATCAATGCAGGTATGCATGGTGCGTAGCTATCTTCCCCTACCAATTTTCTGCAAATCATACTAGTGTTACGAACATGGCTCCATAAATAGTAAACAAACAGATCAGAATTGTGCAGAGCTAAAGGTTTTCCTTCTGATAGGAAGGAGGGGGTGCTGTATAACATCAATGTAATGTCAAGCAGATGCCGGGTAAAGTGGATTGGGTTCTTGCACTGATACTACCAAATGTCAAACAGATGATGGCTTATGTGGATTGGGTTATTTGAGTGATACTACCAAGCGAAAGTGAGATAACAAATATAACAGGTAAAACCAGATTAATTGTATGATACACAACAGAAGATGGTCCTTCAAATTGATCCGTATTCATGTCAATCCTCTTTCAATAGAAATGACTTCAATAAGCGATATATGTCTTAAAATTCAGTGTATACAATGCATTGGTGAAGGTCGATGTATCTATCTAGTTGATAAACATATGAAAAGATGTTCACATACCTTGTTTGCCAGAATCATCCAAACTAGCTTTTGTCAGAGAGTCAGTTGGTTTGCTTGGATGATCTTCAGAAATCTTTTGCTTCTGCTCACAGATACAACACAAACACAAGCTCAAACAGTTGTTTTCATACAAGATTTTGATGCCTTAGATGAATGAAAAATCACATATCTAAATAAATGCTTAAATTTGTAAATTCAGAAAAACTTCAACTATATATTTGTGAAAACATTTGATGATCTTCACATGTATAATATATTTCTCCCATATTTCAAGTCTAAAAAGTCCATACTCATAAGAAAATAGAAAAATTCCTTTGAATTTTTTTCCCCAAGCAATAATTTATTTTAAGAGAGGAAAATATTAAATGGTAAAAGGGAAAAAAAATTAAGATCAAGAAACATGCAGCAAGCATGCCAATATCTCTCTGTAAATCTAATAAACCCCCATAACCTTAAGGAAGAAAGACCAACAGGAACACCACAAAGAAGCAAAAAAGATATGTACTTACAAAATCTAGATTATCGTATTTTTTTTTTTTTTTTTGGAGTAGAAACAAGGGAGTGTTTCACAGGTATTTTAACTGCCACTTCATTTTCGGACTACTTCAAGAAAACAAGAAATAAATGTATTCAGGCAGCCATTATGGTCCTGTAGACACTGCTCCACTTTTTATCTCTTTCCATATAAAAAAGCTTCTTTTTTCCAACAATTTTTACCATCCTCTGGGTCATTTGTACTCTGATATTAAAATCAAAATCTTTACAGAACCTAACAAGAGTTTTTCATTTGACCCTGCCTGCCATACAAAAATTCTGAATGAATAGTGAAATGAAATCAAATTAAGAGCCAGCTGGTTTAGAGAAAGAGAACTGAAAATGACTCAGGAGAGTGGTTATTGAAAATGCGGGATATCATAGTTCAAGAGCAATATGAAGTTGAAGGTTAAGTTTTGAATTTCAATAGTTAAGACAATAGAGTGTAGTGAAAATGATCATAAGTGAGTTGCTGTATAATGATTATGATAATTTATTAGGCCAACAAGACGACAAAGAAAAATATATTACTGCAAGGACACACGTACACTTCACATCATACCTTTGGATTGTAACTTGTTTCACCGTGTCCATTTGGAAGCTGATCTAATTGCTCCTCAGTCTCTATATCTTCATCACGAATTCTTCTGACATAAGCTCCTGAGCTCTGTTAAATATAGTATAAAGCAAAAACCATATAGATTAAAAAACAGTTGAAGATTAACAATAAAAGTAACTAGAAGGACGAGAACTAGAACTGCAGGATATTACATGGAAGACAACTGATTTTATCAGTGCTTCATCTTCTTCTTCCATCCTCTTCTCCTGAAATCATTATAAATTAACTTGAAGTATTGAGGAAGATGATAATTAAAGAATGCTTCAAAATTACACTTGAACAAATAATATGGATAGAAAACCAGTGTATATTCTTGCACTGTTGTGTTTCCTATTGATGTAAATATATGTGATACAAAAAGAAGCAAGACACTCTCCTAAAACCCTAACCCTAAAGCTGGGTAAGCACAAAGCAAATATTAAAAAAATAACATTACATTTCAACACTTCCCTCACGCTGGAGCATATACATCATATGCACCAAGTTTGGAACATATAAACTGAATCCTAGGTCCTCTTAGAGATTTAGTCTGAATGTCTAAAAGTTGTTCATTGGAGCTAACAAACTCAATAATAAGATCCTTGGACAGCAACTTCTCTCTAACAAAATGTTAATCAATCTCTATATGTTTAGTTATCCCAGTTGGAGGCAATATGAAGAGTTGTCTGGTTATCACAATACAATTTCATCTACTTATTTTCAAAAAATTTCAACTCTTGAAGGAGTTGTTTAATCCACACAAGCTCACATGTAGCTAGGGCCATAGATCTACACTCAGCTTTTGCACTAGATTGAGCAACAACACTTTGTTTATTACTTTTCCAGGATACAAGGTTCCGTCCAAGGAATACATAGTATCCTATGGTAGATCTCCTATCAATGGGACAACTAACCCAATTTATATCCGAAGACTTGAGTATCTTCCTTGTTCTCAAACAACAATCCCTGTCTTGGGTTCCCTTTCACATACTTGAATGTTATAGTGAGATAAATGAGTTTACCCACCAACCTTCTATATCTCTCTGGGTCTAAGAAAAGTTCTCCTTGGTCTATCATTAACTTCTGATTTGGGTCCATAGGACTATCAATGGGCTTGCAATTTGTTGGGCCGTTCCCTCTAAAATATCAAGAGCATATTTTTTTGAGAAATGATAACACCTTCTTTTGACTATGCCACTTCAATACCAAGAAAATAGTTTAAATGGCTCAGATCTTTGGTCTAAAAGTGGCTGTAAAATGTTTTTTTATTTGAGCAATTATAGGGATATCATAAGATAAACACACTTCCTAGAAGAAGCATGACAATAAAGAACTGAATGATTTGCCTTGCTCTATTTCAATCCAAAATTCTCTGCAGACTAAATTTACCAAACCAATCTTCAGGTGAATATATACACACACACACACACATATATATATGTGTGTGTATCTTCTAAAACCCTAACGCTAAAGTTGGGTACACAAAAAGTAAATATTAATAAAATAATATTGCATTTCAACATGTACATGTATCATGTTTATGCCATAGCCAAATATTAGAATTAGAAATAATAGACAACCAATGTTTAGACGGGTTATCTTAGAATTGTATAAGTTCAGGGAAGGCAATTAAACGGGACCATTGGAGTTGCAACAAATCTTGTCACAAGAGAAATAGGATTTAGGTTCCAAAAGCACTGATAACGTTGCAAGAATATATCAAACAAGAAACCAAAAAAATTGGTTTTGTGAGCATCAAATCAAGTTTTCCGAAAGATGACAACCCATGACAGACTGTAAATATACTTCCATTTTTTTGTCAGATAATGGTTTTCGTCCCATTTTATGTCACTTTAGAAAAATAGTGAGGCATTAATATTCTTTTAAACTTTTACACTTGTTATTAACAAGTGAAAGAGAAAATAATAGGATACAGAAATACTGATTAACTTATACAGTAACAGTTATTATTTCTTATAATCAAGTATATTTATGACTGTCTTAATGAATAGGCATTTCAACAACCATAACTGACAAACAAAAAAAATGGACTATGAAGAGGACCACTGGATAGAGTGATCACTTTATAATCAGTTCATTGTCTCTAGGCCTAAATTTTCTAATCAAGAAATGGCTACCAATAAAATACATTTCAAACTAAGCTTAAATTTTTCAGATTGTCTATATTCCTTCCGTGAACAATAATAATTAACCCTTGCCTCAAAAACAGGAAATTTCTTGTACAAATTACAGAGCAAATAACTATATGACAATTTTTCTGTTACCTTATCAGCTGCTGTGCGCTGCAGAGCCTCCAGCATTTCATCAACAGAAACAGTTGCATGTCTAGACTGGAAAATGAAAGAGTCACATCTTAGCAATTACTTACCACAGACAGATCTTAAGTCCACGCACAAATGTAATTATCATTTAAAACAAATGGTGTGAAATAGATACTTTTACACCAAAATGCAGCATATTCCACAATTATAATGCTTGTATCCCAATTGAATCATTTATGCACAGGCTTCATTCAAATTTAATTCTTCATTATAAATGTTGCAGTCACAACAGTGATGACCTTCATTGACTTCATCTCATCCAATGCAGCTAGGATGTCCATCTCCCTTTTAGAATCCAAGGTTCTATTCTCCAATGATTTCATAGCATCTCCCAGCTCTTCAGCATCCCTCTTCTGCTTCATTTTATCAGCTTCTTCATCTTCTGCACGCCAAGGTTCAAAATTTCTGGTTGCACCGGATTCAACAATGTAATCTGAATTCTGTGGATCAGTTTTCATGGTAACTTCAGCTGAGCACTTGGTGCATTTAAAGTAGAATCTGAATATTTGAATTCCCAGATATGTCTGCACAAAAAATGCAATCTCAAAGTCGTCACTGAAATCAAATTAGACATGAAGCAAGAAGCAAATGAACCTCTGAAGCCTACAAATATGTTAAACAGCACCCACAATCAATCATAAAATTGAAGGAACCCAGCAGAGAATCCAAAAGGATAAACACCTGCAGCATCTCCCTTAAAAATGTAAATCAAATTACACCAAAAGACATCACTAAAGATTGAAAAGTTGAGAGTGAACTTGTATTTAAAATAACCAAACCTCGCCAATAACATCTTCCTTTCTGGAATTGAACTTGGTGCCTTTGTAGATATAATTGCCGCAAGTATTACATCGAATGCTCATGGGAAGCATCATGCGAACCTTGATCTGCTGGTTCTTGGGCCTTCTTGCTCTGGGAAGCTTGGAGGGATCAAAGTCAGGTGGGTAATACTTGTTCAAAACCTTCCTCTCTCCCATCTTTCTTCTTCAAATTCAAATTCTTCCTTTACTTGCCAAAAACCATGACAACTGAATTCAGTACCGCTACAGCTACAACTTTCTTCTCTCATAAAAATAAGTCATAATGGATAACAGTGTGGCAATAGCAACAACAATAATAATAACGACGACAAGATCTCTATGTGGATTATTGGGATAAAAATGCCGTTTTAAGCAACTTTTCATGAAGCCACCATTTAAACACATGAGCAGGTGTGAATTCCAAAGAACGAAATTCCATGAGTCTACCTTTAAACTATCCACCTTGGATTAAACACGCATTACTTGAACAATAAACAGAATGAAGCGAAGAGAAGTTGCCCCAACCCTTAAAAATCTATAAAATGATAGAATTGAAAGTGGTTCATGAATCATACCTTGGATTATTTAACCCTAATTGGAAGGAAAACTCTGGGAGTCATGAAATTAAGAGAGGTTATGAGGTAAATTCAAAGAAGAGGAATGCATTGGTGGAAAGGAAGAACAAATTCAGCAGAAGAAAAAAATGTAATAAATAAAAAATAATGGAAAGTCTGATCGAATGGAATAGGAAGGAATGAAGGAGACAAAACACTACGACTAGCGCGCAGCAGCAGGAGAAAGACGGCGTCGTTTTCAGGGCATGGTCCTAGTCTTGTGGAGACCTCTTTCTATTTGATTTATGAAATATTATTTTATTTCTTATTTAGTCTTTAAAATATTAAATTTAATGTTTGATATTTTTTGTTTTTCTTACCATTAGGTCAGGGCTTTATATAAGCGAATAATATAGTAAAATATTGAATAATGAGTGATTATTTTGTATGGTATTCTTGTGTATTATAAGTTTTTGAGTTTTTAATAAATAAATTAAAAATAAACTAAAATAAAAGATCTATATATTTGTTATCATCTTAAAAGATATTATATTATATATTATTACGGATAAAATATAAAAGATATTAATTGAAGATTGATTAATTAATATTTTGATATGTTAAAAATTATTTTAAGTTAAAAACTTACTCTTTTTACATCTCTAACATAAAAACAAAATATCAACACGTAAAACATTTAAAATATCTATAAATAAAAGGTCTAAAAGCAGGTTAAAATATAAGGGAAGTTTTAATTATATTTTCAAACTTTTTTACTGTTTTTTATAAATATCATATAATGATGCGTATTAAGAAGATAGTTTTATACATGGCATGTGATTTATTAGAAACTTTCAAAAACTAAAGTTTAAAATATTCTTTTTATGTTTGTGCAAAATTAATAACATAAAATTTAATAATGTGAAATTTAACCGGATAATATCCTGTCAAACTTTCAATCAATTATTTGAATTTTAGTGTACATACTAATATTTTACTTTTAACTAATCTGCTAAGTATTATTTAAACATTTAGACATCTCTAATTAAAAAGATGAGTATTTTTGATAGTATTTTCTAACAAACATCCCGGACTAAAACAATATTTATATAAGAAGTGATTTAAAATATTACTAAAGTTGTTCACTACAAATAGTAATATCTTTTATAACATCTAGAACTTTGTACTGTAATATTTTCTATATAACACATATTAAAATTATATTATTTATGAATATTTATTTTCTTATATTTATGAAAATTTAGATTAATTATATATGAATATAATATAGTTAAAAGTAAAAATTTAAAAGAAAATTTATTAAGTTTACAGTGTAACAAGTGGATTTGTCCCTCCTGTACCCTTTTAATTACCCGTATCTATGACAAATGTGAAATCCTATCCGCATCAGGAAGCGCAAAACTAGAACCTAAAAAAGGAAGAGAATGGAGAAAAAAAAAAAAAAAAGAGAGATATAGAGCAGAAAAAAAATCATAGTAGGAACATTTGAAGATCCTTTATTCTCTCTAGGTGTATCTCAAGAACTATTAAGATAGAAAAATAAAAGACATTTATCACTTTTAAATTATTTATTTCGTGTTATTTTAGGTGAAAAATATTTCTCACTTAGATGTGTTAAATTATTTTATGTCTAATATATATATATATATATATATATATATATATATATATATATATATATATATATATATATATATATATATATATATATATAAATATAAAAAAA
>Ga0099824_1002268_pt1 | contig 28088 bp, 13 predicted proteins | sample SiratrowhiteBW_FD_76837 | JGI IMG/M metagenome (GOLD analysis project Ga0099824, IMG submission 76837) | Root nodule microbial communities of legume samples collected from California, USA - Siratro white BW | ecosystem: Host-associated > Plants > Roots > Nodule | place: USA: California...
AAAAAAAAAAAAAAAAAAAAAAAAAAACTAAAAGGAAGGCTTTTCAATAGCTAGAAAATAGATTAAATTTTAATTTTGACGATTGCCTTTGAATTGATCAACTCATTATCATGATATTCTCTTAATTATAACCTAAACAAACCCAATTAGCTGTACATGTCGTTGAACTTCAACAAGCTCAATGATAAAAATAATTATCCCGTTATCTGGCCCCATAATAAGAAGCATTGCACTCCTAGTTGTGCCTCACTTAATTAGTTAAAAATTGTTTCATTTTGACTTGTTAAAATTTTTCCTTCATGGGTCTGCCCTCGTAAGCAAAACTTCGAATCTACACAACGACTATCCACCACAATACAACCCTGAACCAATGCATTGCATTTTCTACGAAAAGACCATGCAATATTTTATTTCGAAATTTTCAAAGTAAACACGAAATCTTAAAAACACAATCGCCAAATCTGTGTGCGTATATGTAGGAAATACAACCTCAGAAACCCACACAGTGATCTTCTCCAAAATAAATCTAGGGTCACATCTAGGACATGAGACCTCTCACGCTTGCTCCAGCATGGGTTTTCCTTCTGTTAGCTTTCTCTTCTGTGGCTTCTGCGGCTATTGTGGAGTACACATTCAACGTAATTTCTCTTCCTCTACATTCTATGCAAATATCCTTCTCATTTTCCATTCTTATTTTCCTCTTATAAACTTTTCTGGGGAAGTTAATTTATCCAACCAAACATGCATGCCACAAACACAACAAATATCTTCCTAGTTTTTATCTATACACATTGGTGACTAAAACTCAGCTATATAACTTTTGTTTCATACTATATTCTTTGGTTCTGAAATGTTGTAGGTGGAGAACATGACTATCCCTCGGTTATGTAACAACCAAGTTATAACTGCTGTGAATGGAGAATTTCCTGGACCTACTATACGAGTACGAGAGGGTGACACTCTTGTGGTTCATGTGTTGAACAAGTCGCCTTACGACGTTACCCTGCATTGGTAATTGCTCCTTCTTAATTAGTATAACTAACTCTTCAAAGATTAAAGAACAACAGTGAGAGGTTAGTAAGTTACAGAACATCAATTTGCAGAAGAAAAGGAAAACGACGTTAAAATATTGTACTTTAAGAGGCATGACAGACCTGATACTGACAGCAGAATATATTATTGTATTCTGACTTATTTGGCAACAAACTCTTGAAAAACGTTTACTTATATTTTTCCTCTCTCTTTCCATTTACTATTTTCACTTTTTAGTAAAACTGGGACTTTATTTTAGACCTGTTTCAAAGTTTTATGCAGAAAATAGAAAAAAACAAACAAACTTACTTTTCAGTACGTTTTCTGTTTCAAAGTTTAATATGCGCTGATACATTGGCAACTCTTAACAACCAAATAATATTTTATTATAATATAATAGTTTATTAAAAAAACAATTGTAAGATAAGGTTTTTTATAAATAGTTGTGTCAAAGGATTCTTTTCAAATATAAACGGTCCATGTTTTTAGGTTATAAGGAGTTACAGTAACATAGCCTTTCACGGACCTCGTATTTTGGGAATGTCCTATCAATATAATTCACAAAAAATATTAATAAAAGAAGTTGTAAGATGGTAATATAAACTGTGAAGGATGTCAACATATCATACCCTCTTAAAACATTTAAAAATATCATTATATCTTAAAATTAGAAGGAAAGAAAAAAACACAGTAAAGAGTATTCGAAAATGTATTGATTTCTAATATGTAACTTTTGTTGATATTTATCAATATTTGATTACTTGTAAAAAAGAACGTTTTATTACACAGGCATGGAATATTTCAACTCCTAAGTGGATGGGCAGATGGTCCTGAATATGTAACTCAATGTCCAATTCGTCCCAATCATAACTTCACTTACAGATTCAAAATAGATGGACAAGAGGGAACTCTTTGGTGGCATGCTCATTCATCCTTCCTTCGTGCAACAGTCCATGGTGCACTTTTTATCCATCCTAGGAGAAACCATCCTTATGCATTTCCTAAGCCCTACAAGCAAGTTCCCATCTTAATTGGTACATTAAAGCTTCTATGTTCTATTACTAAACTCACACCCTTTTTCTAGTCATTTACTGTTTTTTATATTGTAATTATTTGTTCTTTGTATATATCTCAGGTGAATGGTGGAAATCCAATGTTATGGATTTTAATGACCAAACACTTGCCCCATCTGATGCTTTTATGATCAATGGCTTGCCTGGTGACCTATACAATTGCTCTCAAGATCGTATGTGACTACCTTCATTAATTATCATCTCTGATTTCTTATTATATTTTGATGATGTCTGGATGCGTTTCTCCATAAAAATGTTTATAAAATTATGTCTTCATTCCAATAAAATAAGTCTCAGGGATTCATTCGTTTAAAATTGTTTTCCTCCTTCCCATTGCTTTTGTAGAGATGTTCAAACTGAGGGTGAAGCCTGGTAAGACCTACTTGCTAAGGATAATCAACACCAACGTCATTAGTCAAATGTTCTTCAAAGTTGCCAATCACAGGTTCACTGTGGTTGCAATCGATGCAGTGTACACAACACCTTATGCCACCAATGTGGTGGTCCTTGCCCCTGGTCAAACCACTGATGTCTTACTCCAAGCTAATCAACCAATAGGTTCCTATTACATGGCTGCGTCGATTTATAACACGATACAAGCGGCATTTGACAATACCACAACTAGAGGACTCGTTGTCTATGAAGGATCCAAATCAACCACTCCTTTGATGCCAATCATGCCACTTTTCAATGACACAAAAACGGCTCATAAATTCAACACCGAACTAACCGGGCTTGTAGATAGGCCTCACTGGCACCAATGCCCAAATGAAGTGGATGAGAAAATGTTCATTACAATTGGGTTGAATCTAGCACCTTGTCCACAAAATGAGACATGCGTTGGCCCAAAAAACACCAGAGTGTCATCCAGCATGAACAATGAATCTTTTGTTTTTCCTAGTCACAAGAAAATGTCCATGTTGGAAGCATTCTACTATAATGAAAGTGGCATATACACCAAGGATTTTCCGAATAGGCCTCCCCTAGAGTTTGACTACGCCAACCCAAATAATATCCTTGACTTCTCTCTCCTATTTGCTCCCAAATCAACCAAGGTGAAAAAGTTGAAGTACAATTCCACCGTGGAGATTGTGTTGCAAAACACTGTGTTGCTTGATCCAGAGAACCACCCCATGCACATTCACGGATTCAACTTCTTTGTCCTAGCTCAGGGCTTTGGAAACTTCAATGCTACACGAGATAGGGTAAAATTCAATTTAGTGAACCCGCAAATGCGAAATACAATTGCTATGCCTAACGCAGGGTGGGCTGTGATCAGATTTAAGGCAAATAATCCAGGTATGTGAATTCACATGTTTTTATTATGAGGTTAATGAATTACTTTCAGTTAATTATGGTTTGATGAATGTATTCATTTGGCTATCTTGTATATTATGCTAATCTGTTCTTCACTGACAAATATTGCAGGTATATGGATGATACACTGCCATGTGGACCTTCACATGTCATGGGGTTTGGCCACGGCTTTCGAAATTGAGAATGGACCCACTCCATCTTCTACATTGCCTCCCCCACCTCCTGATCTACCCAATTGCTAATAGAGAAACTTGCTCTCTTTGACAAGAAATTTGCAACATTTTTCTAAACTCTCATTGTATCATTTTATTTGTTAGTAGAAATTTCATCTCTCAAGTCAGAATAAAGAATTTAATAAATAAATAATATCTCATTAATGGGCTAAGTTTCATTGAAGTAAGGTACATGGGAGACAGCACCATATTGGTTTATCCTATAAATTGGTTTTGCAGTTTTAGTATACGTGTTCCTAACAGTACAAGCTTAAAGAGTGCACCAACTCTTCGGGGTAAAAAAGATTTCGGCCACCATAAATGTGAATCAAGACCAGCAGCAATGCTAAGCTAGGAGACCCTCTCATAATAGTTCGGAAAATACTAATAGTTTCTACAAAAAGGTGCATAATCATGACAGATCAGCGTGGGAATGTACTAATTGTAGGAAAAATAATATTCAAAGATTAGTATCAACTAAATGGTTTCAATACGAGTGCACTCGGACTACAATTGGTGACGGAGGCAACTTAGAGACATTTTGGTGTCAGTTATTGAAGTTGAAGCACTGTCAGTATCAGATTCAGGTGTATTCAGATTTTGGGTCACCTTCATGGATCAAAAAATCAGAAGCTACAGCAAAAAGAAATCCCTGAATATTTATTTTTTTTTTTATAATTGCCCTGTTCCTGCTTGTCCACTTAAACTAGCCTGATTGGTTTTATATGCGCTAAATAACCATCTTGTTTCAACCTGCACCTAACTTGTATGAGGGAAAATCAAATAGTACCGCCAATTGGGAGGGTATGGTATGCGGCTAGCTTCATGCAGCAATTTGTCAACACCTAATTGGTTTGGTTATGTAATTTGGGTGATGCTTTTTTCCAATGTATGCAAGATAGATGTTTACTTTGGTTCTTTGGCTATGTGGTTAGTTCATAAGATTTTCAAGTATGGTTTTATATGTGCTAAATCAGCTAATGAGCATCGACGAAAACTATATCACTTAGGGGTGTTTTGGGTAAAAATGTCCTACGACATTTTAGGATTTCTTTCTATGTTTCTCATATTTTTCATTGTGTATAGGTTGGAATGATTTTATGTTTCTCATATTTTTCATTGTGTATAGGTTGGAATGATTTTTGTCCTATCATTTATAAAATTTCTTATTGCTAATAAAACAAACAGTTCAGAAGGTCAATTACACCTTGATTTGGTCTTGCATATATGTTCCTACAATGATTACATTTCAATATAGTTGATCCTGTAAAACAAGAGTACCTAATCTAAATTATCATTTACAACTTGAGCATGGTTGAGATCTATGATAAGCCTTATCCCACTAATACATCTCAGCAGCATGTACTGTGTTGCAATATCCTTGGAATGGTAATATGAAACGGTCAGCTCGCATATGTATCTCACAATCCAATTTGGTTTTTGTGTATGAATCAGAAGAGATCTGAAATGGAATGATGAATTGAGAATAATGGTTCAGATCGACTAGTCTTGATTAATCAAGAGGTCTTTAGTTGGTGACTAGTCTTGATTAATCAAAAGGTCTTCAGTTGGTGCCCGGTCCTTGAGTCTGGTTGTGGTCATCCCATGCTTTACTTTTTGGATTAGTCTTTGGTCACGAGAGGGTCCCGACAAACACTCTTATGCTCTAGTTAATCAATGGTCCGAGTATTATAGATTGTTTTGGATTAGAGTAAAAGTACTTTGTATTTTTGGGAGTATTATAGGATCCTAAGTGGGCCCCTTTTTGGAAGTGGGCTAGAGGCCTAAGTTCCTATAGGCCTTTATTATTTTTGTATCTGTAATGCTGACGATGATTGTCATGTGTTTGTTGTCAGTAGCCTTTTTGAAAATGATGAAAATATAGTAGTATCGCAAAGATTACAAGTGCTCTGTCGACGTATTTGTTAACACAGCGATACGATCGTTTCAGCCGAGAGGGGCTCTCAGCCGATACCTTGGTAGTACAACTACCATTCATATTAATTTCTATATTTTTGTAGAGTTTAAGCCTTGTATGTCTACTATACAATGGCCTTTGTATGTCATGTGTTGTAATTCATGTCTGTCATATGTTTCTTAATCCTGTCTAATTATGTCTATTGAACTGCCTTGACCTTTAGCAGAAAATAGGTGAAGCAGTTTCTTTTATGCACAAGATATCTTCAATAGTAAATAATGTTTGATTACTTTATTCCTAACAATCTTCCATTTTGTGATGGATTGTTGATGTCTTCAACATGTTGGATCCTAGTGTTGGCCTCAAATAGTTAAAATGAATTTGTTCCATGAGCATCTGCAATCACAATCTTTTCCAGTAGGCACATTACATGATATTATACACTATTTTTCTCCATGCTTGCTAAACATGTCCCTGTTTTCCTTTTCTTTAGTATACCCTTGCATTATATCTTGCAACATACCACTGGCATTGCCAAGAAAAGAATTAGATGGGAACAGGGAAGAGGTATGATTCTTCCCCTATTGTTATAAACACGTTAAATGGAGCTATGCTAACTTGGAAAAATACACTTTTGTATGCTTTTAGATATTCCTACAACACGAACCAGACTTATAGGTGAATGCATTTAATTCCTATATTGATTTTTGTATATCACTTCCACCTATAAGTGTTGGACAGAGTCTACCACTTATACAAAGGAATACACACTTTCTGTTAACACTGATTTCTATACATCAAGGGACAGTATGCACAAAATTAGACACATAGAACTTGGTGACTTGTTTGTGATCCAAATCCAAGTCTTTACTTGGCTAAGTTAAAAACTTGCTCAGGATCTCTTGCCTTACTCCTAAAAATGATGTTATTCATGTGTGTTCAAATATACCACATTGTTGTTATACACATACACCTTCACATTTTATTGGCCTCCCTAGATAACCCTAGCAGACTAAACTGTATAAAATTTTTTCTTATTATATTGTGTTGGGCTAACTGATTCATTGATTACATAATTTCTAGATTTTCCATGTTGTTGTGCACTCAAGAAACAAATGTTGGATTGTTTTTTCAAAACACCCACACATGATACATTCTCAACTAACCATACATCGTCTTTTGGTTAAGTTCTTCCTTATTTTTATTTTATTGAACATCACATTTCAAAAAAAAAATATAGATTAGAGCTCTAATGCTCCATAGTTCTCTTCTCTGAAGAGATCCTCGTTTATAAGAAGGAAAATGGTGAAATCATTGGTGTGAGAGGAGAGAATGTTCATGAGTATTTGAAAAGTAAGAAGGTAAAGAAAAGAGAGAGTAATGACTTCACTTTAGAAGGAAAAAAAAAAGAGGAAAATGAATAATAAAAGGTCATGTGCAAATAAGTTAAAAAAATATGTTAGGGCGTAATAAAAAAAGATAAAGAAAATAAACACAGGAACTTTTGTGTGAAATGTTTCTCTTGCACCATTCAAGCATGTGTACAAGGTTTATATAATACAAGCGACCCAAAACTATTGGATGAAAAAGAAAACAAAATGAGAATCTCGATAACAAACTATACAACTCATCTTAATAACAAACTATACAGCTCAACCTAGACAATTCTCAACCAGCTTCTAGAACAATGTTATTTGAAGAGTTATTTGCAACAAATCCATCTTGTTGGGCCTGGGCTTGGGCCTAATCTTTCTTTGTTACCCGCCCCTCACAAATTGGAGGGTGAAACAAATTTAGCAATCCTAGCTTAGATAGAAAAATGCCAAAAAGTCATGGAGGAAGAGCTTTAGTAAATATGTTAGCCAATTGATTGTAAGATGAAACAGGGAGTAAGCGCATCAGACCAGCTTGAGACTTTTCTCGAACCAAATGACAATCAATATCTAAATATTTTGTGCGTTCATGAAAAACGGAATTGACAGCGATATATAAAGCGCTTTGGTTATCGCAATAAAGGGTTGGTGGACGAGAATAAGGAACCTTTAAATCATTAAGCAAGTAAGTAAGTCATTGTAATTCACATGTGGTGGAGGCAAGAGCTCGATACTCTGCCTCGGAAGAAGATCTGGAAAATGTGTTCTATTTCTTTATGTTTCAAAAAATGAGAGAACTTCCAATGAAGAAACAATATCATGTGATAGATAGTCTTGAATCAATACAAGTACCCCCAATCAGCCTCACTAAAACCAGTTAATTGAATTTGAGAATCACGACGAAATAATAAGCCTCTTCCTGGACTTCCTTTCAGATACTTTAAACTTTAATAGCTGCAACAAGGTGAGAACGTGTAAGCTTGGACATGAATTGGCTTAGTTGTTGAGTTACAAACGAAATGTCTGGACGAGTTGTGGTCAGATATAACAAACGCCCAACCAACTAATGATATGATAGAACATCAGTGAGCAATTCACTATCATCCTGATGGAGCCGAAGAGAGTTATCCATGGGTGTAGAACAATGTTTGCAACCCAACAATCCTGAATCACTAATAAGATCAAGACAATATTTGTATTGACAAAGATAAACACTTGTTTCTGAATAAGCAACTTCAATACCCAAAAATACTTGAGTATACCAAGATATTTGATGCGAAAATTAGAATGAAGCATATGCTTAATATGATTCATCTAAGCAATAGAGTTACCAGTCAAGATATTGTCATTAACATAGACAATGATAGTAGTGAAACTAGAGTCAGTAGTATTGACAAATAAACTATGATCAGTCTGAGCTTGTTGATACCCACAAGAAAGAAGCAACATAGATAATTTCTCATACCATTTTCTGTTGGATTGTTTCAACCCATAGAGAGACTTGTGCAATTTGCAACATTTGGATGAACCAGAAACGGGAACACCAGGTGGAACAGTCATATAAACATCTTCTAGAAGATCTCTATGTAAGAATGCATTGTTGACATCGAGTTGTTGTATAGTCCAGCAATGAATGGAAGCAAGGGCAAGCACCACTTTGACAGTGGCCATCTTCACGACAGGAGAGAAAGTCTTGAAGTAATCCACACCTTCTGTTTGAGCAAAACCCTTTGCTACTAATCGAGCTTTGTACCTTTCCACTAAACCATCTGGGTGTCGTTTAATCTTGTAAACTCATTTGAAACCTATAGGTTTTACATTTGGGAGAACATCGACCATGGACCATGTATTGTTCAACTCTAACACCTCTACCTCAGCTTTCATGGCTTCTTACCAACAAACATGATGTTTGGCTTCCTGGTAGCTACTTGGTTTGGAATCCATTGAGAAAGACATAAGATAGTGAAGGTGAGGAGAAGAAAAGCAACTATAGGAGAGAACAGAACTAAGGGGATGAGAACACCTTAAAGATGAATTGGATGGTTCTGGAAGAAAATAATTACAGTAATAGTTAGCAAGATGAGCAAGTGACCACGATTCGCGTTGTGATTGTCATCGTGGAGGAGGTTGAGGAGTTAGGTTCAGTGGCGGATGGGGTGATGGTGTTTCGAATGGAAAAGAAGAAGTTGTGGAATGAGGGTTGTCGAAGCAGGTTGAGGGAAAGTGGATTGTGTGATTAATGGGTTGGTCTACGGCTGGATTATGTCTATGGGCTGAAGGCAAAGTCGTGGGCTCTACGGGAAAAGGATCTACTGGAGAAGCGGTTGGACCATGAGGGAGAGATAGGTTTGGTTGTGATGTTGAATCATGATTGTTAAAGAGAAAAATCATCTCATTAAATTGAACATTCCTGGAAATGAAAAACTCCTTTGTGTCAAAATAAAAAATAACATATCCTTTAATTCCATTTTGATACCCAAGAAAAATGCCACGTCTGGCTCTTGGATCAAACTTGTGGCGATGAGACACATGTGTAGATGCATAGCACAAGCATCCAAAAACTTTGAGCATCACAAAATCGGGCGGTTGTTTAAACAAAAGTTCAAAAGGAGTTTTGTTGCTAATGATGGGAGAAGGAACCTGATTTATAAGATAAACAACATGTTTAATAACATAGGACCAAAAATTTATGGGTAAATGAGATTGAAACATTAAAGTCCTTGCCACATTAAGAATATGCTGGTGTTTTCGTTCAAATCTCCCATTTTGTTGAGGAGTCTCAATACAACTAGTTTGGTGCAAAATACCCTTTGAAGCCATAAAATATTTTAAAGAAAATTCATGACCATTGTCAAAACAAATGTTTTTTACTTTGATTTCAAATTGAGTTTCAACAAAATTAATGAAATGCTCCACATTTGATTGAACATCGGCTTTGAATTTTAACAAATTTGTCCAAGTATAACAACTAAAATCAACAAGGATGGTTAAAAAATATTTGCCGCCATGCACAAATTGTTTGGAATAAGGGCCCCAAATATCTAAATAAATCAACTCAAAAATTTTGGATGCTTTGTTCAGGCTTGGTAAATAAGATAATTTTCTTTGCTTAGATAAATGACAAACATCACATATCTCATTAACATGTCTTGAAATAAAAGGATAAGTTTGACACAATATTTAACCTATTTCTAGAAAGATGTCTAAATCTAAAATGTCAAAGATTGGAGGTTGTAATGGGAGTGACAGTAGTGTGGTTAGTAATGACATCGTTGAATGGTGGATGAATATTCATCTTGCTATCTACTAAGTAATATATTCCCTTCTTTAATTTAGCCAAACCAATCCCCTTCGATGAATTCACCTCCTGGATTTTTCAAGAATCAAATGTAAAAGTGAGTGAATAACAAAGAGTAGAAACTGATTTAGAAATGGAAATTAAGTTAAAATGAAAAAATGACACATAAAGAACATTATGAAGAACAAAACGTGGTGATAACTCAACAATCCCAGAGTGATGTGCAGTTACTGTGGTCCCATTAGCGAGGTGTATGATGACAGGATCGATTATGCAAAGATGAAGCCACGTAGTTGGTAGTTCCGAAATCAATTATCCACGGACTTGTGCGTGAATTTTGTGAGTGTGTGTTACTAAATGAGTGATTAACAACGTGTGAAATAAATTCATGTTGGTGTATGTTACCAAGTGATGGACCAGAATTAGGATTTTGCCCATTTTGTGTTGTGTATGTCGTGTTGACTTGATTGGAGTGAGAAAATGAATTATCCACGAATCCTGAATTAGTAGAACCAGACATGTTTTGGAGAATGGCCATTAGGCTTTGGTATTGGGCTGGAGTGATCCCAAGACCTAACCCATCAATGTTGTTCCTTTAACCTTGCTCTGTGATATTCTCATGTTCTAGCTCGACGATAACATGATTATAGAAGCAGAATTGGAGTTTTGAAATCGAAGAACTCGTGGCTTCCCAGGATAACGAGGGTAACCAGGGGGATAACCATGTTTGCCATAGCAAACATCAATAGTGTGCCCAGTTCATCAATAGAAAGTACAAAGCTTGTTTGATGACCCTCTACCACCACCTTCTGGAGCACCACCATGACCTCGTCCAAGCAATGGTCAGCGCTGACTATCGATAGCATTAATCAAGGCATTAGGCTCTCCAATAACTAGTCCAGAACCCAAGTGTTGTCACTCCTAATGTATGACCATAGAAAATACTATGTTGATTGATGGCAAAAGATCCATGAGAAGGACCTGAGAACACACTACGGAGAATCTCTCATCAAGTCCCTTTAGGAATCTAATGATGAAATCCTGTTGATGATCGTTTGTGCAGAGCAAGTGCAAAAAGATAGAGGACGATAATTATCCAATTCTTCTCATACCGTCTTCAGATTGGTAAAATAATCAGTCACATTTTGATAACTCTGTTTGAGAGCATATATTTCTTCTTGGAGTTCCGTGATGCGAAGTATACCTTGAGAAAAGCGTTCCCGGAAATCATTCCAAATATCAGTTGCATGATCAAAATAGATGACGCTCTGAGCTATTGATTGTGAAAGAGAATTCAGCAACCATAAAATAATCAAATTGTTACAGCGCTCCCAACACTAAAAAATGACACTAAATAATTTATTTTGATGTCAAAAAATTATATTTTACTGCGTTGAAATCAAAACCCTTTAACATATTTAACATATTGAATAACATCCAATAAATATATTAATAACTGAATACAATGTTTGAGCCTTGTGACATTATTCAATGTGGAAGTAGGCTCATGATAAGTGGTAGCTCTAGATATTATTGAACAGAATCTCTTGGGTTTCTGTTACTATAAAAAATTCCTCTTAATTATTATTTTAATTCTATTCAACAAAATTTATATTCATCTATCATATAAACGTTCATATGAAAAACAATGTTTAAAGACTCCTATTACACCTTTCATAAAGAAGGGTTTCGTTACACATGCATGCAATTTTGTTTTTTAATAACATGCCCCGTTTCATTATTGCAATTGACATTATCTTAATAGCAATTAATAGAAAATACCTTAATTTCAATAAATAATATTTTTTAAAAAGTTAACAAATTGTTCTAGAAAAATATTAACCTGAATACCTTTCAGACTCAGCCGAAAAATCCGCCACACTTAGTTTCGTTTAGGCTACACGAGCAACAAAAATACAAGTATCCCTCGTGGCACTGCAAATGGTATCAGCATGTAATCACAATCACAAAAAGGAAAACTATATGAAGAAGATAAGTGGGACCAGTGGTATCATAAATCATTCCCTGCCTCACAATCTCTTGCTCTCATCAGTGCCTTAGAACACAATCCATGTAACCACCACTAGCAGCATAGTGCTAAAATCAACAACCAAAAAAATAAAACTTTGCATCAACCATGGTTGCAATGGCAGCAGCAACAGCATCCTCCCAGTTGATTATCTCAAAGCCTTGTTCCCCCTCACGCCTGTGCCCCTTCCAAGTATGTGTCTTTGACACCAAATCAGTGCTTTCTAGTTCAAGTAGCAGGAGAAGGCATGTGGGTGGGTCTGGAGTCAGGTGCATGGCTGTAGGGGAAGCAACCACAGAAACGAAGAAAAGAAGTGGTTACGAGCTTCAAACACTAACTAGCTGGTTGCTGAAGCAAGAGCAAGCTGGAGTGATTGATGCAGAACTCACTATTGTGCTGTCTAGTATTTCCATGGCATGCAAACAGATTGCTTCTTTGGTGCAAAGAGCCAACATTTCCAACCTCACTGGGGTTCAAGGAGCTGTGAATGTTCAAGGGGAAGACCAGAAAAAGCTTGATGTTGTTTCAAATGAGGTCAGTGTTGCAATTACAATACCCCTTCGGTTTTTCTTTCTAGAGTTATGTATGGTTCAATTCAGTGGGTTTGATTTTCCCAAGTTAAAATGGTAAAAACATATCGATGTATCCTAAAGGACTAGACTACAAGGGATTGTTCGTGAATATTTGTAAGCAAATTTATGGGCCCTTGAATGTGAAGGCTTTATTTAGGTAAGCTATGCTTAACAACCAAGGTATTGTTTTTGCATTTATCAGGTTTTCTCAAACTGCTTGAGGTCAAGTGGGAGGACAGGAATAATAGCATCAGAGGAAGAGGATGTTCCAGTGGCAGTTGAAGAGAGTTATTCTGGCAACTACATTGTTGTGTTTGACCCACTTGATGGGTCATCCAATATTGATGCTGCAGTGTCAACTGGGTCCATTTTTGGAATATACAGCCCCAATGATGAATGTCTTGCTGACATTGGTGATGACCCCACAGTAAGTATTCCATGGTTTATTTCATTTAGTTAATCAAAGGGTTGACAACGGCCCGAACAAAATGTAACCTTCATGCATCTTGGAAATTTTAGTAGCTATGGATAATTAGATTTAGCTAAAAAGAAAACTGAAAAATTGCTCGATTTTTGGCTTTCGTGTGCTTCATTAATCTTGTTATAATATTGTGCCTAACAAGGCTTAAGAAAAAAAGTGGCAGTGAATCGAGTGGAAAACATGCTACCATAAAGATTTTGTAACAACCATCCTCCTCCCTGCCTTATACTTTATCAAGGAAGAATAAAAGAATTCCATTTTCAATGGGATTGTTAGTGATATTCAGCCCTTAACGTTATGCATATTGTAATTTGCAGCTTGGCACAACAGAACAAAGGTGTGTTGTGAACGTGTGCCAACCTGGAAGCAACCTTCTTGCAGCTGGTTACTGCATGTATTCTAGCTCAATCATCTTTGTTCTCACACTTGGAAAAGGAGTGTTTGCGTTTACACTGGACCCTATGTATGGAGAATTCGTTTTGACTCAGGAAAACCTCCAGATACCTAGAGCAGGCAAAATTTATGCTTTCAATGAAGGGAATTATCAGTTGTGGGATGACAAGTTAAAGAAATACATTGATGATCTCAAGGACCCTGGTCCTAGTGGGAAGCCTTATTCTGCAAGGTACATTGGTAGCTTGGTTGGAGATTTCCACAGGACACTACTATATGGTGGCATTTACGGGTACCCCAGAGACAAAAAAAGCAAAAATGGGAAGCTCAGGCTTCTGTATGAATGTGCTCCTATGAGCTTCATTGTAGAACAGGCTGGTGGAAAAGGTTCAGATGGCCATCAGAGAATACTGGACATTCAACCGGTGGAGGTGAGTACAAATGGACTTTTATGTCTCTAAACGCTTTCGAAGTTTGTGGCAAGTGCTATATTGCATAGTCTTACTCATTCTTTTATCTTTTATGGACAGATTCATCAACGTGTGCCACTATACATTGGGAGCGTAGATGAGGTAGAGAAGGTGGAAAAGTACTTGGCTTAAATGATATGTTAATGCGAAAGCATAGACTTTGTGCATGAAGATTATCCCAAATCAGAACTTCTAAAGCAATACAGTCATGTGGTTTTAAAGAAAGACTCATTTCATCTCCCTTTCCCTTCCTTCTTTGATGCAAAGAAAAAAATTAATGCCAACAATCTTCAGATTATTTGGAACAAAAACCTTTTATATTTGACATGTTTCAAATTGGATATAATTTTGTCCATTCTGGTTTTATTTGTGGTAAGAGAAGCAATCATGTCAGTTAATTTCAATCCTCGTGTCTGTAATGACACAAAATCACGTAAAATGCTTCGACATGATCAATTTTGTATCTTAGAAAAAACTGTTACATAATGCTTTCAATGAGAACTCAAGATGACCAGGGTATATGTAACACGACCAAAACACTGGGAACTTTTTCAAGCGGCAAGACAAGTTACCTGAATTTAGATGAGCCTTTCAGTTATTAGAGTGGATGAAACTTGACATAAATGTACCAATGTCTTACCACAACTAAATTAAAAGTAGTGAATGATTAGGATAGAAGAAACATCATTTAAATAATTTGGACCAGAACTAGTGAAAAAATTTATCAATCACTATCTTGTTTTTCAGCAACAGTTAACAGGTACAAAAGGAGTATAATCATGGTAATCAATTTTATGATTCCTGATAAATTTAAATCCCAGCATAATTGGTCTTCCCCCTCCCTCTTTTTACATGAAAGTTCAACTGTCACGACATAGAACCAGAAATTGCTTAAATGACTTGGACTTCAATGCTAGGCCGATAACTATAATTGACATCTAAATGTATCCTCAATAAGATTAATCCTTGTAATAAACCAAAACAAAGGAGGAAGCTATCTACAATCACTTTTAAGCTTGACCAAATAGGTTAAGCTTGAAAGGTATAAATGAATAGCAAGTTACATCATAAATTAAGTGCAACGTCAGCGAACAATTCTTTGGAACAAGAGATATAAACATCTCCTGCAATGACTCGCGTTAACAAGTCAGGCAGAGTCATTCTTCAAAGAGTCACTTTTTTATGTACAATTTTCCTGATCCACAGACTGCTGATGATTTTTCTCTGGACATGTTATAAAACATGCTAATACTTATCAGTAAGGAAAATTTATACGAATGGAAAACTTCTGTAAAAATGAACAGAAAGATTGAAAAGAAAAATCACCAGGGCTTATAACTGTTATGCTTTTTGTGACAGATTTCATTGCAGACAAACAATCAGGGCCTGCAATATGAAAGCTTTTCAGCAAATTATGATCTATTTGACTTATAAAACTAATAGAGTTAGTCTTTTTACCTAGTACTTTCATGTCTTTCTCACATAGAACTTCAGCCACAGTTGAAAATTCAGGTGTAGCATGATTATCATTGTATTCATGAGATGACCTGTTAAACAACAGTACGTCAGATAGAAGAGTTGGGATTGATAACAAAGTAGGACCTTCAGCAATAAACAATACCCTGAAGCATTATCCAGTGAAGGACTTGGCGTTGGATGGCAAGAAAAATCTATGCCTTCACAAGAAAAATCTAGATCATTTAACATTTCTGTGAAGGAGAAGTCCATCCCTAAGGCATCGAAGTTAGGAAAATCAATGTCAAATATGTCCAATTCCTTTTCAGACTTAGATGTAGAAATCTCATTGGACAATGGATTGTCCAAGCTCCCAGGCACATCAGCGGCATCAAAGTTCAACCTGCTTCTAACATGATCCCTCTTACTTGTCTTCTCTGCATTTGTCTTGACAGGAGAAATACAACGACTCATCTCTATGTAAGCCATCTGTTTTGCAGGGCTGACCATAACTCTCTTCGTTGAAATTACAGTGCAACAACCGGGTGTAACCGCTACTGAAGAAATCTCAGCAGGGGATATATGTGTATCACTCTGAGAAGATTTTGTTCTAGGAGGTGTCTTTGGAACTGGTGAATTACTTGGAACAGAAGTTGTAGACTGGTTGAATAAACATTTAGCAACATTGGATCCCTGGACTTGTGAGGCCCTGGGTATGCAGTTCCCAGATGAAGATTGAATGGCAGAAGGCTGAGCTACCATTGTATTATTGACAGCATTATCAGCTTGTTGCAGAGCAGTTTGACCTGAGAGTAGAGATAAAGCAAAATGCATATGATGATTTCTTTAGATTACCCAATAATTATCACATGCCCAAGTTGAGATAACCATACCTTGGATAACAATTTTCCTACTGGATGATCTACCACGAGGTTTTTTAGCAGTCAAAGGATCATCCACAGCTTTAGTATCCTTTCTCTTCCTGTCAGATACAGCCAGTGTTTGCGTTGAGATGTTTCCACTCCCAGCATTTGAATTGCTAGATTGAGGCAATGGCAGTGTATTTGATTTGCTTTGCACAGATGTATGAATTCCTAAGACAAAAACAGTCAGCAAGGTCAATAAGTCACTAACATAGCCTGAAATGGCCTTTATGGTTTAACTAGTGGAAAATGAGACGGTGGAAAATGGAGAACCATGCTTAACCATGCAAAGGTTAACTACCTTCCTTTCCAAATTTCCAACCACCAGTCTTGACTTTTCACCTACACAACCGAGCACATCTCGGTGGACAAATACGACTTCAAATTGCAACATGGTTCTTAAAGGTTTTAATCAATTACATTCGGATCCAATCCTTAAGGCAGTTGATAACTGTTATTAAGCAACATATAATTGGGTATGCTCATTCCTAGCTTAAACAAGTTTATGATAACAGCAAAAATATCTAATGAACAAAAAGACATGCTTGATTTGCTCAACAAAATGCAAAACAATCAAGTAAATCACACCTCTTCACTCTCCTCTACTTTGATATCTATGATTCTATATCACTCTTCCTAATCAAAATCTGGGTAAGAAACCGAACTTGAAGGCTCCTAGCATACAATTACAATTAGTCGCCTTTATTTACTGATATGTTTGAGTATTGTTTAATCAATCAAGTAGAGAATTCCCAACAGAACTTACATATTTCTCCAAGAAAAAAAAAATATTTCCAAACAACATGCTCATATATTAAGAAAAACAGCTAAGGCAGGGCAAAGGTTTTACCTGATTGAGATTTGAGAGTATACGTGGGTTGAGTAATGGCTACAACTGCAGATTTTGCAGTAGGCGCTGGAGTAGAGAGGTTTCCACTAGCATTATAAGCCGTCATTACATTCTGCATACCTTGCAACAACATCTGAACCCGGTTCTTCTCTTGCTCCATAACAACCCGCTCCTGATCCAACATCACTTTCTGCTCCTTCAGGCAGATATACTCATCCAACATCTCCCCCAATGTCAACAAAGACTTCGGCGCCTAAAAAACCCAAATTTTCCGTCAACCTAAAATACCCACTTGAACAAATCTATATCTAAACAGAGAAAAAAGTAAAAATTAAAACAAAAAATGACCACCCAGATGCTTAAATATTCATAAGAGCTGAGAAAAAACAAAAGGGATGGGAAAAATAGAGAGCAAAAATCTAAATAATAAAAAACCCAACTTTAAGACTAAAAAAACGAAGTTCCAATAGTCAAATCTGCATAAGAGGGCGCAAAAACAAAAGGGGAAAAGAAGATACAAACACATGCAGTTACAGAAAAATGGGCTGCAGGGATACCTCGTGAATGGGTGAATTAGCGATGAGGGAAGAAGCTTCGGTTCTGAAGGTGGAGCGAGTGGAGGAGAAGTTGTTGTCGCAGAGGTATCGGTCGACTATGAAAGCAATCTGATTAGGAGTGACCTTTCCCTTCCCAAACACCTCTGGCTTTCTGACCTTGGATTGTCTCCCCGCCATCTTTTGTTACTCTCAGATCAGATCAGACGAAACGAGGAAAAGAGATGGTGATGAACTGGTTGTGTTAAAAAGGGTGTAACAAAGAAGGCGGGAGAATTTTTGAACTAGGGCATGAAACTTGCAGTTTTGGCGGTAACAAGCAAACGTTTCTCCCACTCTCAAAATCTTGGATTTTGTGAAGGTTAAGGAACCAGGAATATTTATTAGGGGGGTAAAATTTAAAACAGGAAACTCTCAAATCATGATTCATTTATATTATTAATAATAATTTAAAATTTAGTTTAACTAAAAAATAAATATTATATTATATAATATTAAATATAATAATAAACCATAGTCATTCATTCGTTTCTTTTTACCAGGTCATTAATTAACTTTAAAAGTTTGAATAGTTTAAGCTTTAATATTTTATAAAGCTAAGATAGAATAAAATCTTTAAGTTCTTCACTTTGAAGGTTGAAGAAAGAGTCTTTGAATAGTCAAATTATATTATAAGTAATATTTTATTATGGATAAAATTAATTTATATACCAATTTAAATTTTAAATATCATAAATTATTTATTTAAATTAATAAATCAAATTATTTAAAAAATAAGAAAGAAATTCAAAACAAAACTACCTGACTATATTATTTATGAATACACCTATTTTTTGTGTACATGATTTTATCTTTTAAGTAACTACTTTTTTTTTAAATTTAAATAACTATTCACAATAAAAGAACACCATAAAAAATTACCTACATAGAAAAAATATTTATTTTTATAATTTTTTAATGAATATATTTTTATAATTTAATAATATAATTTTATTTCAATAATTATAATAATAATAATAATATTCTTTTTCAAACGAAAAAGGTTTACCCTTTAATAAATAAAAAAATATTATATTTATTTAAAAAATATCTATTTTATAATTAATTTTATTAAAAAAATATAATTTAACAATGTATTTTATATTATAATTATTATCTATAACTACTATTAAAAAAAATATTCTATTTATAAGTGCTCTGTAATTGTTTTTAAGTAACCAATTATACCCTTATCAATATAATTTATTTTATTATTTTACCTTTTACATCTTGTAACTCTTTATCAATTTCAATTAACTATTTATAATAAAAACAGTTCTCTTATAATAAAATTATTTACTTTATAATTATTTTTTATGAATATATATTTTATAAAATTTAATCAAAATTTTGATTTTAATAATTATAATAAAAATTAATTGTTTACTTTTTATTATCCTAATAACAAGGTAGACACTCATGCACCTATGTGCAGGTATTTAAACTAATATTTATATATAGAATTATGTAATATATATATATATATTATTGGAAATAAAATAAATCTATATTTAACATAAATAAATAATTTATAAAATCATTTAAAATTTAAAATAGAAGACATGATCTTTATATCAACAAAATTATATGAAAATCATTTAAAATGAAATTAAATCATAGAATAAAACTGAAAATATTATTGCATAATATTTGTATCACATATGATGTTATAGATGGTTCACAATATAGTGTTTAATAAACAAATTGAACCTATAATTGCATAATATTTGTATCACATATGATCTCATAGATTGTTCACAATATAGTGTTTAATAAACAAATTGAAACTATAATTGCTTGTCTAAAATATTTAATTGTGAAAAACAAAATCTTTCTAATACATATTCTATATAGAGTTTTTTATAATAGCTTACTTAATATAAAATTCTAGGAAATTAAATATAGAAATTATTCTAAATAAATACATTTGATATTCTCTTATATTCTATTGATATTCTTTGAAACTCCTTTTATTATCTCTGATATTATTATTGATATTCTCTTAATTATATTTGATATTCTACTGATTTGTTTCTTTGATACTCTCTTAATTATCTCTTTGATATTCTTACTTATATTTTCTGGTATTCTCTTGATGATCTATGATATTCTACTGATTTGTTTCTCTAATTATAATATTCTAACATATAGAATAGATATTCACACAACAACTATGGAGTAAGTTACAAGTTAGAGTTAGTTGTTTCACGATCTAATAAAGGTCAACTGTGAGAGTTAGATAAACAATATATCTATAGTGCAAAGAATTACATATGCATTTCTAGATGAGGTGTTAGGGTGACCTTCCAAGATGGGAATAGAATTTTCCTTTGATAAGATGCTTGGAGTGAGGCTATTTCAATAATACCTCAATGAGATGGCTCCAATGGAATAGTTAAACTAAAAATGAAATTGGTGATTTGATGGAAAATAGTTGAAAGATGAAGGATTTAAGTTGTGTATAGATTTTTGATAAACTTTTTAAGTGTATAATAGTTTAAATGCCATGTTTGTCTATCTTGTTCTCAGGAGGCACATGAAGAACACCTAAGGGTAAGTAGAAACTTTGAATTGTGGATATACAAATTATTGGGTATGTAATATTAACTTAGGGAATTTAGTGGATCAAATCAAAGTATAGGACATGTTTCAATGAAATATCCCAACAATATCATGAATACCAAGAGTTGTTTAAATCTAGTGGATCGTAGCAAAATGACAATGTAAAGGTTTTCCAAGGAGGTAATTACAATTAGACTATTATGATTAACCTTCTTACTTGGGTGAATGGATAAAAGTAGATTTTTCTAGAGTTAAAGTAGAAATTGATTAGTTACTAAAAATTTTGACACTCAAAAATGTTTCGAGTACAATATATCCCATCATAGATTAGGTTTTCCTTTGAAATAGGATGACAGATTATGGGACTAAAAGTCTAAAAGAATTATTTTACCCGTGACATAGAAATTAGTGAGATCATAAAAAGATTGTGATTTCAAGTTTATATATTATTGGAATAAGGTGAATTTGATTAAAAATGTCTTGAAGTAGGAAAACAATCCATGTTTTAAATATAATGGTCGAGAACTTAAACTAATTGAGTGTTAGGAACTAATCAAGCTAAGCATTTAATAATAAGAGTAAATAAAGTTTAGCATAGAGTTTGGGTACCCGCGCATATGGAACCTGCTAAAATGATCTAATATGAGAGTTATATAAGATATAAGTAAGATATATTAGTGTCTAATAAAGTTCTTTTGGATGGTTCAACATAAAAAGGAAAGTGGTTGAATATAGTTTTGTATGTTGTGAGAGTGGAGTATCTAAGATGGAGAATTATGCTAAATGTTTAATAGGAATCACTTGAAAAGTTGAGAGTGATGAAAAATCAAAATTTAGAACTATAACTTGAGGTTGTTCATTATACAATTGTTCCTATTGTAATTGCAACTAGGAGGAACTACTATAGATTCCACTGATAAGGATTATCATTCAATTGTGAATATGAAGTTTACTAAGATAAATTAGATTGGTTACATTATTAAGGTCAGTTGGAATTTCCACTGTTTGATTATTGATATTGCACAGTTGTAGCATGTTAATATAATATGATCATACTTAGAGCAAACATGATATTAAATAGAGTTTCTATAGTAAGTATGTGAATGATCTCTACAATTTCTTCAACCTCGAAAATACGAATTAGAATCCTAGTAAGTTTCGATTATCAAAATCAATTTAAGAATCTTGGGTTACTAACTTTGTCTGCATAAGCTTTACAAAAAGATGATGAGAGAGCTTATTATACTTTTAAATTTTTGAACAAGAATTAAGCTTTCAGTTGAAATTTTATGTGGTTTTTCCAAGTGTAGAAAGTTGATTAACAAGGGCTTTGATACGAAGTAAGCACTCTTTAAATTATGATATTTTTATTAACTATTGAACTTCAAATATGTTACATTTTGCCCTTATAATATCCTTGTTTGTCCTTGTTATCTTATATTATGTTTTTATGTCTCTATGTGAAACTTCATATGTCAGAACATGAATAGAAGACAATAAGGACAAAAATAGGTTTATTGCATGGGAAAAAGCTTATAATAACTAAGGTTTATAAAAATTGCAAGTAAAACATATATCTTTTCCAATAACGTAGGTCAATTATTTTTATATAAACCAATGTTAAGGATATGGTGAATTGGCATCTCACTTTTATCACTAACGACTTCATTTCATATGTCTTTAAGGTGTTTAAAACATAGGATTATTATGTGAGATGAAATCCTTCATTTTTATTATATCAAAATAGTATAAAGTAACAATGGTGATGGATAAAAAATTATCACCAACAATATAAGAGATATTCTTTAAACATCAATATTTTATTACAAAATTTTAATTTAATTATTGATTTTTTTCTTAAGGTACAAACATCTTACATAACATCTAAATTATGATTTTAAAACTCTCACCACGTTATATTATTTCAATTATTGATATTTAGTTTGACTTTTAAATGTTCGTTCAGTGAACTAATTAGATATTTAATTATTCTTTTATCTAATAAGTAAACTAAATAATAAAGTTATCTATTATAATTAGATATTTTATCAAGGGTAGATAATTCAATTATTACATTGGATTTGCATTAATTTGATAGAGAAAGTGTTATTATTTGTAACATGGCCATCAAGATAGATATTAAAGTTTTAATGTTTTTGAATGGATAAATATTTCAATTATAATAAGGCCAAAAATTATTTAAATATTAAATAATAATTAATAATTAAAAATATTAATATTATTGATTTTTTAGTTGATATTGATTGATTTTATTTGTCAATATTTTTTCAATTGATATTTGCAAATTTTTCTCTTAAATGACATCATCTTTTGATTGTTGTTCACCATAATTACTTAGATTGATCACAATCAAAATTCTTACCAAAATTAACTTAACATTTATCTCATCAAACTTCAATTTATAACTTAATTAATATATATACTATTGTTTAAACATTCATACTGATGCTTGAACAGTATTAATGTTAGACTAATATTAATGTTTGAGCCACATTAATATATATATATATATATATATATATATATATATATATATATATAATGATAATTCATTATTTAACATTAAGTGATGTATATAATGATAATTCATTATTTAATAGACCGTTGAGTTATATTAGAAAATCAAATATTTTAAAAAATAATATAGGTAGAATGTCAACAATAACATATACTATGTTTAACATACCCAAAAGTACCAATTAGGTTCAAAAAAGTTATTACATAATATGCCCGAACTTTATAACCATACTCCAATTTTGAAGCAATTATACATCAAAGTATATAATTAATCATATTTTAATACATACATCAATTCAATAAGAATACATTTCATATCTCTAAATCAAATTTCAAATTGAAATTAATATTATAAATAATTCATCTTATTTGAAATTAGCATAACTACTAGCCAACAAATTTAAAATATGAACAAAGTCTCAATTGAACTAATATATATGAGGAGTTTCATATCGTACGTCATCTAACACCTCCCCTTAATTCGGAAAATCATATAAGAAAAGAAAAAGAAATTAAATTAATAGCAAAAAAAAGTTGAATACTTACTCTAACTAGGATATTTGGACTATCTTGATTTTATAAGTTTTATCTTCTTAATAATATATTTTATAACCACAAATAGTTTATCGATCTCTAATATTAGAAAAAGATTAGATAATCAATTTTAAAGAAATAAAATATTGATAAAATAAAAAATAAATAATTGTAACTTATTTAGATTTTTTATTATTTTTCCATTTTAAAATTATATGATTGAAGAACATTTCAGGTCTTACAAAAAGTTTGTTGGTGAACCAATGATAATAAAATCAATGTTTAAAATATTTGTCTAAAAACAATGTTAAAATTTCATAACAATAGAAATTTGGATTCAATTTAAAAATTAAATTTAAAGAAATAAATTATCTTTCCCCTTTATTATAAAGTGATTAAAGTAAGAAAACATAACTTGATGAAAACTTCAGAGGAAAGTGAGTCTACGCACCTCAAACAGTAAGTCTACGCAACCTTTTATTAAATCAACTATTTATGATAGAAACAAGTCTACGTGCAGTCAAATTTCCTCACACAGTGTTTGAGGTAAATTTGGTTAGGTAAAATTTTAATATAAAAAATTAGAATACGCTAATATTTTTAATTGCGATTTCACATACCGAAGTAGGAGATCGAATCTCAAACCTTAATCAAGGAATTGTGTTAAAAAATTTTGGTTTTTGAGGTGAAAATATTTAAGTAACTTTTTTCTAAATAGAAACAACAGTGATAGATTGTCACTCTTTGACAGTAAATTATTCTCATTTAATAACTGAAAATAATATTATTTAATTAAAATATGTTATTTTGTTATAAAAATAGGTGTGAAATGGGTATAATTTTAAAACATGAATCTCAAAATAAATTTACTCTAATAGAAAATGATTTAGTACTGCATAACTTTTAGGGTGGTGTTATTTTAATATTACAGTCCACTTTCCATACACATTTAATATCAAAATATATTATTATTTCATTAATATATAATATTTTATTAATAAAAACAAGTGCCAAATGTTCAATGTGATATGAAGAAACGTTTTCCTAACTTTTTTGGAAGTGAATTCTGTTAGATAAAAACTTAACATAGAAAGTTAGAAAAAAAAAGAATAGTAAAACTTGCAAAAGAATCAAAACACAAATTATGTTTATAAGAATATAAATATAAATGATAGGGTGAAACGCGTAAACACTATCTCTTAACTTTAGATATTAAATTATGATTTATATAAAAGTATGTTCCAACAATACTATTATTAGTATAAGACAACTTCTTTTAAGGTTGATGTGGTGCCACTTAGTAACTATTGTAATAATTGAGAATCATCATAAGTATGTAAACTCGATAATTAATTAGTAAGGGTTTTGATTCTCTATTTACAAGGGTTCTCATAGGATTTAGAATTTTTGATTAATTTATATTTTATAGTATTATTGAGATTGAGATTATGACAAAGAGTAGCAATTTCCCAACAAGTACGTGATTCAAGCAGCAATCTATCAGAAGACGCAATTAAAAATGAAATAGGTATGAGGTTGTGCTTAAAACAATAGTCCCATAAGTGTAATTTACATATTTCCAAAATTCAATGTCAATTTAATAGTAAAGTGCAAAAACATCTAACATTTGACATTATCATTGATCTAGGTTAAATATAGCACAAAATCATGTAGCAAATACACATCAAACACATCAAATAATTCAAAGATGAATATAGGATGTACCCGTTGAAGACCTTACAAAGAGATTTTTCCTTTTTCCTTCTATATTTCCTTTCACTTATGTTCCTCCAAATTGTATAATCGGGCCGTAAAACCTTTCGAGTTTTATGATACCTTTCTCACTTGTTGTAAAAAAACTGTGTATGTAAAAATTTCTCTGTATATATGGTGAGCTGAAGAAAGAACGTGAGATACTCAAAAAAATTTGGGAAGAAAATTTATTAAAAAGAGAATGCACAAAGTTTTGAATATCCCAAAACATAATAACCCTGAGTGAGAGAGAGCATACAAATGAATACTCTGAGGAAATACTTCATGCACTAATGAGAGAGAATGAAAGCAACAGTTAATAGAGAGACAAGTGCAGATAACAAAACATCATTTTTTCTTTTGACACTACTAATGGGTTAGGCCTTAGTCAAATTGTTTTAGTCTTCTGGACGGACTCTTATTTGACCGAGTCACAACTGTTTTATTTTATTTTTCCTAAATGAACCTCTATTAAATTGGGTTTCAGTCAAATAATTTTATTTTTCTGATTGTACTCCTTAATGAATTGAGTTTTATTCATTTTTTGTTCTACAGTCTATTTTAAAATGAACTCAAAATTCCATCTCTTTTGTTTTTTATTTATTAATAATATTATTATTATTAGTAATAATATTAAGAATAATAATAATAATTTTAATAAAATTAATTATTAATATTATATACAAAAAATTCCTAAGTAAATACCTAAAGATTTAGATCCGTATGTAATTATATATAGATTTGGATTTATAGATAATTACCTACAGAAAAATCCGTAAGTAGCAAATTTGTATGTAAAATCCGTAGGTAATATAAGATATACCTATGGATTAGGATTCGTAGGTAATATGAGATTTACCTTAAGATTTGTACGTAACTACTTAGTCAATTTTTTTCGTAGATAAAATTTGTATGTAAAACCCATATGTAATATTAGATTTACCTACGCATTACAATCCATACGTAATTATCTACAAATTTTTCAGTAGATAAAATCCGTATGTAATAGATCCGTAGGTAAAATCTGTAATTAATGTTAAATTTACCTAAAGATAAAAATCCGTGTGTAATAATTTATAGATAAATTGAAAATTTTTTATAGTGATAAAAATATTTTTATTGTATGAAATATCTTTTACAATTTGAGTGACACATGTTCTAGAAAGAAAAAATTAGTTTAATCTATCTTATCTCTTAATTCTTCACTTTCACATTACTTAAGTGATACCTATTACTTAAGTGATACCTTCATACTTTAACAAATATGATTCTAACATTTTCCAGAACAATTTTACCCCTTTTACTACATCACTAGAATAATCACATTGTTGCTTTTAAGAAAATTCTTATTACATACTCCAACAAATTTTATAAATAACATGGTGCATCATCACATCTTATAACGTTTGAGTAATCATAGCTTTCCTTAAATGTTGAAGGTTCTAAATAAGAGAAAATTAACTCCACATCTCCCTGACCCAAACCTTAAGTTATAACAACTTGAGTAATATGCTCTATTGCTTAAGCATTCATGTTAATAGATGAGTGACATTAAGTAATGGATATAATGATAATTTATGATTTGAACCATGCTTGAGTAATATTAGAAAATCAAATATTTCAAAAATAATATAGGTAGAAACAGAAACACTTACTATGTTTAACGTACCCCAAAATACCAATTAGGCTCCAAATATTACCATATAGTATGCTAGAACTCTATAACCATACTCCAATTTTCAAACAACCATACATCAAAGTATATAATCATATTTTAACACATACATACGTCCAACAATAATACATTTCATATCTCTAAATCAAATTTCAAATTTAAATTAATATTATAAACAATTCATCTTATTTGACATTAGCATAACTACTAGCCAACAAATTTAAAACATTACAAGATCACAAGGTCTCAATTGGACTAATATAAATGCAGAGTTTCATATCGTGCGTCGTCAAGACTTCGCCTTAATTTGGAATCTCACATAAGAGAAGAAAGAGAGATTAAATTAATAGTAAAAAAGTTAAATACTTAGGATATTTGGATTATCTTGATCTTTTAAGTTTTATCTTCTTAATAATGTATTTTTTAAGTACAAATCGTTTATCAAGCTCTAATCTAAAAGAAAGATTAGATAATCAATTTTAAAGAAATAAAATTTTAATAAAATAAAGAATAAATAATTGTAACTTATTTAGATTTTTTTTATTATTTTCCATTTTAAAATTATATGACAGAAGAACATTTCAGATCTTACAAAAAAAAGTTTGTTGGTGAACCAATGATAATAAAATCAATGTTTAAAATATTTGTCTAAATATAATATTAAGGGTCTGTTTGCTTGATAAGACAGATTTATGAAGACGGACGGAATAAAAAAAAAGTCTTAAAAAGAAAGAGTAAAAAGTTATTAAAAAATTAAAAATAAGAAAATTCTTTTACTATTCACTTTCTCTAAGTAAAAATTTTAAAAAAATATTTATAAAAGATTTTAAAATAATTAATTTAATTATTAATATATAAATATATATTTATATAATAATCAAATAATATAATTAATTATAATGTAACAATAATAATATTTATTAATAATAATAATTTTAATAAAATTATAAAAATAATAATAAAATTAAAAATTAAGATAATAATTTAATTATATAATATATTACAATAATATTATGAACTTAATTTATAATTAATTAT
>Ga0099824_1002271_pt1 | contig 28061 bp, 13 predicted proteins | sample SiratrowhiteBW_FD_76837 | JGI IMG/M metagenome (GOLD analysis project Ga0099824, IMG submission 76837) | Root nodule microbial communities of legume samples collected from California, USA - Siratro white BW | ecosystem: Host-associated > Plants > Roots > Nodule | place: USA: California...
AAATAAAGATCCAGTCTGTGAAACAGAATTGCATTTTACTGAAAAATATCAAATTGTTTCAAAAAGTTTTGAAATCCAATTCACCCCCCTCTTGTATTTCAGCCAAAACAGTTTCCAACAAATTATATGTAGGACTGTTTGCGAGTCCTCCATTTTTGCAAGACAAAATATCAGATGAAGGTCAATAGCATGTAAACTGATGACCAAAAGGCGTGAATAAAAGCAACCCTTTTTGGTTGGCTCCTGATGATTGGTAAAGATCTGAAAATCAGCAGGAGGGTAGTTAGGGAGCTATCTTGTAAATTTGTTGAGAAGAATTGTGGTTTTCAAATTAGGTCCCAACTAGTTTCCTTTACATGAATTGATGTTTCCATAGGTATAGGGTTGAGAGTAGCGGAAAAGAAAGTTGATCAGGAAAAGGAATCAAGTGAATCCCAACTGAGGAGTTTATTTGGTTCCAATCGTGTAATTGTTACAATGATTTATGAGGAATTAGTTAAATGTGTAAATAATTTTATAGTTGTTGATTTTTATAAGTTGTACATATTGTTAGGTTTGTCTAAATTTTTATTGCCCAACACAAAGGAAACTATGTATAGTAGGTTGTTTAGTCTTGTGGATAATCAGTTTGGTGAATTATGTAAATATAATTGGGGTGGTATTGTGTTCGAATACCTGGTAAGAAGTTTACATGAAGCTGCTTCATCCATTCGAAATGAGACAGTTTCTTCAGATGTGTATATTGTTGGTTGTACATACTTGCTACAGGTAATTTATATAGTAAGTTCAAAAGTGAAGTATTTATTTGTTAATAACTGTTATGTTGTTGATGTTTTGTTATGAATTATATCATAGATATAGGTGTGTGAACATTTGTTATTCCTAAAAAAATGGGGCAATGAGGGGTAAATTTTCTTGTATCCTTTATTGGAAGGATGTAAAAATAGCGGAGAGCCAAGTTCAGTCAGCTTTGATCTAGTTTGGTAAGTATTTAAAGTATAATATTTATTATTTAATCATATTCACATTATTTATTAGTGCTAATTTTTACTATGACCAGGTGGTTGCTGAATTATCACTATCATATGAAGAGCTTCAATTTGACATTGTGAAAGAAGCTTTAGAAGATGGTATTGGTTAATCAAAGCAAAATAAAGAACACCACCATCATGTACATAAAGATTGTCTAGAAATTAAACAATCGGATGATATTATCCTAGAGCAAGAGGAATTAATTATCAAGCTTCAGAAGGAAGACATTTTGTTAAGGAAATTGGTGGAGGATAAATGAACATCTCAACCCTCATATGACATGGCCTCTCCCCCAATAGCAAGCCCAGTAGCAACCCCAGCAACAAGCCCAGTAGCAAGCCCAGCAGCAACCTCAACAACATCCTCAGCACCAACCCAGTAGCATCCCCAACAGCAACCCCGACATCTTCCCCAGCAGCAACCCCAACATCTTCCCAATCCACAACCCCAGCACCAACCCCAGCAGGAGCCCCAGCACCATGCCCAGCATCATCCCCAACAACAACCCCAATACCAACACCAGCAGCATCTCCACGAGCAACCTTAGTAGCAACGCCAGCATCATCCCCGACAGCAACCCCAACACCATTCCCAGCACTAACCCCAGCAACATCCCCAACAACAACCACAACAGCAACCCAGGAGCAGTGCCAAGAGCACCCTCAAATCCAACTGTCATAATTCCCACCAATGAATGACAGGGGAAAAAAACTCCTCCAAATGCCAAAAGTCATTCAGGGACTACGAATTAAGCATAGAGCGAGGAAGCGTGTTAAAGCTCGTAAATTAAGAACTCGTTGGCTTGAATATCCTAAGAAAAGAAGAAGGTCTACAAGATTTGCTGCAAGGAATGTAAAAAGTTGCAAAATTTGATTGTTGTTAATGTAATGGAACAAATTTGGATGAACTTATTATGATTGCATGAAATTGGTGTAAATGTCATGGATTTAGCTAGATAAGCTTGTTAATCCATCAAACCTACATATTTTGGTACTTGTTATTAGATTATGTGTGGAATGTTGAAACATATGACTTGAGTGGACAAAACTTGAACTAAGGTATCCTTTGATTATAAAAGAGATAACCCCTGAAGTTTTGTTAGGTGAAAACCAATTTTGATGCACAAAGGTGTGAGAATTGAATATAATTTGGTCAATGAATACGTGATTAATCATTATTATAATCATTATTATTTGGTCAAGAAACTTATTTGCGAATATGATCGTCATGAACACGGTTGCCTTTATTCGTCAAAAGTTGAACTGAGGTGTCTCCTCGTAAAAACATTGGTAACCACTGATGTATTATAAGTTCAGAGATGGTATTTATGGACACGTGTATACACTAAACCAAGTCACATATGCATAATGTCTTATTCCGCAAGCAGTGAGAATATTCTGTAGATGTAAAACCATGACATTAGGTGAACATATGATTAATTATCATAGCTTTTGCAAAATAAGGGGCACCCTCTCTTTGGGCTGCAAACTAAGCCTAAATGCAGGAGCATGTTCATAGGCAGGAGAAAGCTCGAACGAGAAATTCTGCAGAAGCAATGATAACACTATCTTGGCTTCAAACAAGGCAAAGTTTTGGCCAATGCAAATTCTAGGACCCCATCCAAATGGGTAAAAGGAAACTTGGCCTTTTGTTGCCTTAGCAACTCCTTCAGAGAACCTCTCCGGTTTGAACTCATTTGCATCATTACCCCAGATATCACTGTCCTGGTGAAGTAAGAGTATTGGCATGGTAACTTCTACTCCTGCAGGTAGTGACAGGTTTCCAAGTTCCATGTCCTTTTGAAGAATGCGATCGAAGAAAATGGCAGGAGGGTATAACCTCAGAACCTCGTACAGAATCATGGACATCTACGGAAGAAACATTTTGGCACATGTTAGCATGAAAATTTGTTTTTTATTATTAATAAAGATAATCAAATGAAAGCATGTGATACATACAGTTTTAAGCTGACTTAAACCGTCAAAGTTTGGATTTTGTTTTCCAAAAACATGAAGAACTTCCTCTCTTGCACGTGCTTGCCATTCAGGATACCTACTCAACATGATCAATGTCCAAATCAGCAGAGATGCAGTGGTCTCTTGTCCTGCTACGTAAAATAACTTGCATTCACTAATTACTTCTTCAATCGTCATTCCAACACTTTCACTGTTTCCATCTCCTTGGATTTCCATTCGATTTGATTCCAAAAGTATGCCTACAAATCTTCATTGCTCGATTCACCATTCTTCAAGGCTTTCTCTCGTTTTCCTATGATAACCCCAATTGAACTTTTCATTTCTTTATCAAGTGCTCTCATCTTCATTTTGGTAGGTGTTGGTATATACCTAGAAACATGCATATTAATTATAAAGGAGATGACTAGTTTATGAGACTTATACTTATTTTTAACTAAACTAAGATAGGTCAATTTCCAAACAATTTGAATTCTGATAGCAGTAGCTCTAGTTCTTGTTCTAGTCATTAGCTATGCATATTTCTTGAATTTCAAAGATTTTTTGGGAACAGATATCAAATATACCTTCAATCAAAATCTGTATTTAATTCATAGTTATTTGTCATCACTACAGCAGTGATTTGTTGTTATGGGGAGCTTAATCTCTATCTACAATGTCTAGCTTTTAGGGTGATTCACTGAGGTTCTTATGAAATTCATGGTGAGTTCAGTTTCAATAAAACTAAAACATGCTTAATTTAGTAATCACATTATACCAAGGATAACTGTGGTCTTACCGCAATATTGGTTTGTCCATGTACCTTGCCGTCGTGACAAGGTACCCCTGAATTCTCAGAAGTCGGAATATTTTTTCTCCTTCTGCATAGCTGCTTCCAAAAGCTGTTCTAGAAATTACATCACCAGTCAAATTCTGGATGAAAGGCCAAACGTCAATCTCACATTTTCCCTCTGATGATAACATTCCCATCCACGTGCTAATAACATCATGGCAGCTTTGGGAGAATGCTGGTAGCATATTCTGTATATTAAGTACAATTAAGAGTCTAAATTTGATAACTAAGCACAAATTAAATTAGTGTTTAATTATAATGTACATCAATTTAACCAATCAGAAATCATAGCTAGTACAATTTTTAAATTCATTATAAAAGCATACAAACTTTTTGTACATGTAAAAGTATTATCTATTCATAAATTAAAGTAATAACCTTACTTTCAATTTTCCTAAATGGAATGCAGGGTTGATAATCTTTCGATGTTTAGCCCACTTATCACCCTCGTGACCTATCAGACCATTGATGAAGGACTTGGCAATGCTTCTTATCTTTGGCTTCTGGAAATCATGAATGTTATTGAAGACTTCTTTGATTTGATTTGGATCGGTAATGATGACTTTTGGTGTTGTGTTGTGTCTTCCCAGAAAAAGGAATTCTTGCCTGCAAATAATTCACTTATTAGCAACTGCTCAAAACTTTTTCTATTTAGTTTTCAGAAACTCACGATTCAAACAACTTTTAAGATTCCATAAACAGTGAATGAAAAAATAAAAACGAATGACTGAATAGTAGATACACGTATCTAACTGAATCACTATTTCTTATCGCAATTCCTAATTAAGTACTTATGAGGAGGAAGGAACATGAAGTGAACCGTATTTGGCAACAGTGTTGAGAACCGGGGAGAACACGCGAGGAGCAACATCATCGGAGACAGCAAAAGATTGAGAATTAGGCGTGTTTTGTGGAGGCTGGTTTTGGTTGGAGGAGAGGCGTGAAAGAGAGTACGGATCACCATGAAGACCTTGTGCTCTCAGAAGCTTTTCGAAGCTCTTAGGCCTAAGCCACAGAGAGTTCAGCATCTTCACTGCCCATTCGGGAACCACAACTACGATGACTCTGAGCACACATAGTATTGCTGTTGAGGAAGAAAATGAAGATAGCTCCATTTTTTTTGGAGCTCTGTGAGAAGGCTATTGCACATGCACTTCAGATTTGCAGTGCATCTGTATTTCGTTTAAAAGTTGAAAGCCTTCCAACGTGTAACAATCAGAAATTTTATATTATGTCATAATTTTTTATATCAACTACAAAATAGAGGTATGATGCACGTGTCGGTCTTTCTTGTAATTTTTTTTTATGTAATTTTGTTGATTACATAAAAATATAATAACTAGAAATATTATTTATCGTATAAACTATTGTAATAAAAATTAATTATAAACGTTTATAATTTAATTACATCTTTACGGGTAGTTAGTTTTTTTAATTATTTATAATCTATTATTTTTTTATTTTTCTTTTACTCTTACCAGGATATTTTGGACTTAAAGAACAATCTTAAGTTTAAAGAAAATCTCTTCTAATGATATTTAGAGACGTTGATTTTGAAAATATATTGAGTGTGTTAATTTTTATTATATGTATTTGAGAAACAATGTTTAGTTTCAAGAAAATCTCTTTTAAAAGTGATGTTTAAAAATATTTACTTTGAAAATGTATTGAGTGTTTTAATTTCTATTGTATGTATTTGAGAATTTTTTTTACACATGTATTTAAAAGGTTTTCGGTTCAACTTATAATCTATATTAAAATTAATATAAAAAATTGTTTTGAAAATTTAAAAAATATGTAAAAAAAAAAAGGTTTTATGAATATATTAATATGATTAAGGTTTTAAATAATCAATTCAATTATTTTTGAGATGCTTCGGAATAGGATAATCATCTGTTATTGATTTTGTTAACAGATTAAATTATGTATTTTCAAATGTTCTTAGTAATTAATTGATTAAATTTCTGCATAATTGATTAATTTTTTTTCTGAATTAAATGCAAAGATGAAATAATTAATTAACACATGACTGTATTTCAAATTTCAATGTGAAAATTGATTACCAACTTCAAATAATTGATTAAATATGTTAGAATTAGTTTTTAATCAACGTTTTTTTAACTCTAAATAGAATATTGGTCTCACTCTTTTATTCATCAAATACTACTGTAAAAAAAAGAATTCATTATGATCACTTAGCTTTTTTTTTAATTGTCAAAAAGTGCTTACAAGTTTACAAATTGAAAAGGCTATGTTGTGTTGTTAAAAATATGTTGTAATTTGCTCTTGTTGTGAAAGTCTGATACATTCTTCTTTTGTTATGAGTTATTAGAGTGTTTCTAGTGTATATCCTCTTGTGTTATCAAGAGTTTACTAGCTTGGTATCCTCTTGGAGTGTTTCAAGGTTACAACATATCGTCTTAAATGTGTTCAAGAGTTGAACTTGTATTTGTTTGCTTATGGTGAGGGTTTGTACAAGCATTCAAAGTAATGGATTCCAATTATTTTAAACTTAAATAACTGAGACAGAATGTGGATCATTTGTGATGTCAACTAGTATAATTTTTTTATACGTTATTTTTCTTTTTCCCTTTCTTCTTTATCTTGTTATTTACCTATCTTTAATCAATCTTGACTCCCAAATCATTGCATTCATTTTTTTCAAATTGAAATAGTGTTTATAGTAATTGAAAAAAGGGTAAATAGTTTTAAAAATTTTTAAAAATATTTTTTAACAATTGACTTCAAAGCTAGCTTTTTAAAGATATTTAAAACAAAGATCTTATAGCTTATTTAATCTATACATAAGTTGTACATGTGGGCCTAATTATAAACTCTAATTAGGTCAATAAATCCAATTACAAAAGTCCAAGCTAAAGCTAAGAAAATTATATCCATATATGGGTTTTATATAAAAATTTACTAAATATCACTCAACTTCTACAAATTGTAGAAAATAACGTAAGATTATGAATCCAACAAACCAAATGTTCATTTTGAGACCCTGAAAATGTAGAATCCCATGTAACTATAATTGGTCAAGAATAATATGTGGAGAAAAATTTTGGCCTAAAGAATAAGAAAATGTCAAATTAGCTAAAAATACAAAATTAAAGCAATTATGTACATTGAATCCAATTTATTAAGCTAAAAAGAAATTATTTAAAAACTAGAAATAAAGCATATTGAAAGCTTTTTTTTTTATTGTATATTAAAACTATAAATGTGTGTACAAAATATATGTCATCAATTTATCCTTCCTAAAATGTAATCAAACCCAATTTCTAAGAGAGAAGACTACTTTTCGTCTTCCTTTATTAGCATGGTTAGCATATATTTCATTTTCTTTTCTATTTCTTCATTCATCTTGATGTGTATATATGTTTTATCCTTTATGCTCTTTTCCTACAATCAGTTAAGACCATACTATCATCAAGATTAATTAAAGGTAATATAGTCAAGAGGATTAATATGGTTAAAACCATAAACAACTTTAAAAGAAGAGTTTTGTATAACTTACTCCCATATTATAAACAAATTATAAATGTGGAAAAAGATCTTCTCACTCCTTAAAACTCTTTGAAATAGTACATCTAAGAAGGTCTATGAGTGTTCTATTAACCACTTATTTTTAACCATTCTTTTAGGGATGACAATGGTATAAAAACATAAGTTTACTAACAAATTTCCCAAAAAGGTCATTCAAAACTGACTCAAGAACTTTGCATCCTTACCTGGCACAATCTTTAAGGATTGCATGGAGTTTCACAAATTCTTTAAAGAATATGTTAGCAATAATATGAGCATCATCTACTTTAAGTGTTTATCATAACAAAATAAGAAACATGAAGAAACTTCGTTTAAAATATGTTACATCTTGAAAAAGAATAGATCATATCAGATACAACTGTTTCATTTGATAGAGGATACAACATCTTTTAATTTTCACTTCTTCTAATCTTTGAAGCATTTATCAAAGGATAAGTTCACACATACCTAAAATTTTATATTGTACCTAACAAAGACATTCTTTAACTTTACTATTGTGTTGCAAGTAATATCTTCATCTTTTGTCTACCCATATGATCCATTGAAAATGCATGTCAACATTAAGATCTCTTGGAAAAATACGAGTTAAAATTATTTTGTTTCAACAACCATCCTAAAACAAGCTTGTGTCAATTATGGCCTGCCTTTCTACCTTGTACAACATATGCTTTTACTTTGTTTTATGTGAAAAATTATATGACCTACTGATGATAAGTATTTCCAACTATTGAGATGTTGCTTGAAATGGAGAGTGACATTTAATGCTACATGAAGTATATTTAGTGCGCCTCTAAGTCCACACTTTACAAATGAAGAAGTTGAAACTATCTAAGTTCAAAAGCTCTCACAAATCAAAAAGGGTTTGCAACGACTCCTTCCAAGCTTTATATAAAGTTATCATTTGAAGAAGACAAGAGATGTATCAAAACTCAATAACCATGTTTTATAGTTAGTTGTTTTAAACAATTAATCAAAATTATATATGTGTTGTTCTTTTTCCTAATAGCTTGGAATAAAGATATAAAGATAAAGATAATGGTTTTGGTTATTCTAAGCACTATAAAAAATTGTGTATGTGGTGATGATTTTAATATAGTGATTATTAAAAACTGCCATAATTATCTATATAATAGGACATTTTAGTGACTGTCCCATTTCCTGTTCAAAATATGACATTTACAAGTGTCACATCCCTTGATTCATGAAATGCAAGAGGACTCCTCCATCTATATATAGAGCCCATTACCTCTTGTAAAAACTTACTTTAAAATTGAACCAACACATATTTTCTTGCCTTCTTGTTCTTTTGAAGTTTTTAAAATGATAGTATTCTCCTAAGGAATCTAACCCCAGGCACTTTCCTTGAAAGAGGAACTCTAGTTTTGAGTTTCCTTTCAGAAACTTACAAAAGTTCTAAGTTTTGGTTCGAGTTTTTCACTACTCCAAAGATGTTTCCATCATTTTGCCATCAATAGTCAGACTTAGAGATCTTTACGAACTAAGTTTTCTTTCTTTGTTTCTTGTCTTTTTTCTTAATTTCCTTTTCGTATTCAAGATAGTTTAAATTCATTCTAATTCACGTCAATTTGGTTTCATATTGATTTAATTTTCTAGTTTCAATTCACTACAAGAAAAACTGGATTTACCCACAGATTATTTACCTACGGAAACTAAATTCAGCATTACCTACAGATTATTACCCACAGATCTGTATCAATAGGTAAATTTAACATTATATACATATTATTACCCACTGATTTGTATCCGTAGGTAAATTCAACATAACATATGAAACTTCTAGAGAAAGATATAAAAATAATATAATATTAACAATAATCCTAAATAAAAATAATAATAAATAATAAAACAAGTAAAAGTATGTAAAAATAATCTTAATAATTATAAATTTTAATAGTAAATAATACTAAAAAAATTATGATATTACCTATAGACATGTTTTTTAGAGTTTTGTTTAGTAATTTACTTGTTCATCAATTTATTATATGTAAATATATATTTTTTTTGTAATTTTTTCTAAGTGAAAAACATGTTAATTGAATGTATTACTTCTAGTTTTTCTTCTTTTTTTTGAGTTCTTCTTTGCTTTTATTTTCAAGCATAGTTCTAAAAATAAATTCTTAAACATACAAGTTGTAAAATAGTTGAATTGCTTGTTTGAACATGACTTGTATATTTCTAATTGATTAGAGTATAATTGAATTTAGGTTGTAAATTGTTGTAAGAATTGAGTGTATAAAGATGAAATGGGTATCATTATAATGTGAACAAACTCCTCTCAAAGTCCATTGTCATAACGTGGACGAACCCTCCCAAGACTGAAACTCCCACAATGGTGATGTCATAATGTAGACAAATCTCCCAGACTAACCTCTCAAATCCGGCTAGTGTGATTTTATCTTTTTTATATGTCCAACTAATGACTATAAATGTTAACGGGTTGTTAAGAAAATGAAAATTTGATCTATTCTGAACACTCAATATGAAAGTTTATACTGGACTGATCCAACAAATATTCAGCTTCATATAAAAAATCTTTTCAACTACCGTGAACTCAAGAATAGAAATTATTAAGGTTTATTTTCCAGTACCTTGCATTGTAATAAAATTAAAAATCCTATTTATAAATTTTACCATAAATGCTTCTGTAAATATGATTGTAATTCAAGACCAAATGAAAAAAACTTAAATTCACTGCTATAAATCAAAATAAATTAATATTGAATGGGTACGACAGCACAAATGAAGTCAAAGTAAAACAAAAGGATGAAATTAGAAGAGAGAAAAGAGACAAACACGTGCCAAAATCTCCACAAACTAAACTCACTAACAAGGCTTTTGATTGGCTGTTAGAGAGTGTTCTAGCACCTTTGGCACTTATTTTCCAGAAGGAAAAACGACATTGACGACGTCACGGTTCAGATTCTCTTTTGCGGGGTTTCCCATTCTGATCCTCACACTGTAAAAGACGACTAGGTTTCACCACTTAACTTGTCGTTATACTTCCTTCAACTGCAATCTTCTTCCCTTCTTAATTAAATAATTTAATGGTTTCTCAATATCTCCAAACATAAATTTGATTATATAAATATAAACTATATTATACCTTATCTGTCATCATTGACTTTGAATGTGAAGGGACACTTAAAATAAAAGCCACGCTCTTCTTAATCCTTCAATCGAGCACAATTGGCTCTTGGAATTTCGATCTCAATTGCTTATTGACTTAATAATAGAAAAAAACTCCTCCTTGATTAAAATAGTACCTTGTGTTTTGCATCACTTCTCATTATGGACTCTGCTTATTATATTTGCATTTATATTTATCTTATTTTATATTAGGCATGTACTTCAGGTGTGGTCGGTGTATAGAGTAACTTCATGTGTGGAAACTTTATATTACACAGTAGTTTAGAAATTCTCTTGGAAATTGGGCTATTATGTGCTTAAGCCCTAATATAACATTTATGATGGATAAAATTGAACGGTGTGTTTGATTTCTATTGCTAATTACAAAAACTTTTCCGCCTTTAAACTGGTATTAAATAAGGTTTTTTAACAGCTTGTGATATTGAAAGAAGGTTGAAAAGGATGGATTTGGAGAAGATGAAAGACATCTTCTAACTGTTTTTCATTTAAGTGATTAAAAAAGACAAACGAGACTTTTTTTTCTTGAATCTTTTATATTTTTTTCTTAAAGATTTTTAATGAGGTTTTTCAATTTAATAAATTTTGTTGTCATTAATATTCTTAGGCTTACTAATTTTGTCATAATTATGATAAGCATTGGCTACGGGTGCGTCTGAATTAACAAAACGCTAGCTACCTGTCACCCTTTTTCACTGTTATATTTGGATTAATCAATTGTTGATTAGATATTAACCTTTTTTATTAGTAATTTTAGATTATTGTTAACTACCTGTTGCGTTTTAGAAGTGTACTTCGATATTCTTGTTTACTACATGTTAGTCTTTTTTACCGTTATACTTGGATTATTGTTGATTACGTATTAGTCTCTTTCACTAGTACGTTCAGATTATTGTTGATTATGTGTTAGCCTTTTTTATTGATATGTCCCGATTATTTCAAATTATATGTTAGCCTCTTTTATAGGTACATTCGGATTAATTAATTACTCACTACGTGTTTGTCCCTTTCAATGGTACGTTCGAATTATTGCTGAATAAGTTTTATTCGTTGGCTACGTGTTAGGCTTTTTCACCGATATGTCTAGATTATTGTTAATTATGTGTTAGTCTTTTTCATCGGTATAGATTATTGTTGATTATGTTTTATCCTTTTTCACCGATACGACTAGATTATTATTGACTACGTGTTAGCCTCTTTCGCTAGTAGGTCCTGAATATTGTTGACTACTCATTAGCCTTTTTCATTGGTATATTCAGATTAATCAATTGTTGACTATTTGTTAGCCTCTTTCACTAGTACACTCGAATTATTCACTCATAGAAAAACATTGTTTAACGTCACTATATAAAGACGATTAAAACCGAAAATGACGTTATAAAAAATGCAGTGGCCTTTTGGCCTTTTTGTAAATAAATGAACATACATAACGTCAGTTGGACAAAAACCGACGTGGTGATATATATCCCACATCGGTTAACATTAAAAACCGTCTTAGAAGAGACAGTAAAAATAAAAGTTCAAAATTTTAAAAATTTAATTTGGCAGTTGATATATCACATCAGTTAGTACAAAAAAAACTGACGTGATGTATAGGACCATAACGTCAATTAGATAGTTCAACCGATGTCATACCCCCTGATAAATTGGAAAAAAAATTAGGGCTGAACATAATGTCAGTTATGGGCTTAGAACCGACGTCACGCCCCCTGATTTTGAAATTGGGATTTTTACAAGGTATATCACGTTGGTTCTCAGCCCATAACTGACGTGATATACCTTGTTTTAACCCTACCCCGCTTTCTCACTTTCACTTTTCTTCTCCCTCCACTGCACGTGTTGTCTCCCTTCATTGTTCCTGTGTGTGTTTGTTGCATTTCGTGCTCGTGAGGTTCTCCGTTCATCTCCATTTGCCCGTTCATCCTTCATTTGGGTTGAGAGCGGCGTTTGAACGGTGCCATTTTCGTTTGAAGCTCCGTTCGAGGTAGCATTTCGTTTCAAGCTTTTGGTAGTTCTATTCACTCGTTTTTAGTTTGTTTCTCATCCATTTTCGTTTGCTTTATATGGTTGTGGTGGTTTTGGAAGTGTTCGTTTGGCTCATTTGGGTGCATTCCTACTTCTCTGTGTTTAGCATCACCACTGCTCTTCAAGAGGTATGTTTTTATCATCTTTGAAATGGAATAACAATGTGATTGAAATGACTATCTGTATGATTGGAATGCTTGTCTGGATTTGAATGTTTTTTTGTGTATGTTTGATATATATGTTGCGCGTATGGTATTGAATCTGGGGATGTTCGATTCCCGACAATTTGTATTTTATTTGATCATTCTTGTATGATTGGAATGTGTGTAAGATTGGAATGCTTGTTTGTATTGAAATACTATTTGTTTATAGTTTGATATATAAGAAACGTGTTTGGGTACTGAGTCTGGGGATGTTCAATCCCCGATAATTTATATTTAATTTGGTCATTAAGTAATGTGTGTGAAAATCTTTCACTAAACGTAGTCATGGATCGAAGTTGGATAAATACAAGTCGAATCAGTAGTGATGTGTATGAGAAAGGTGTTGAAGATTTTTTAGAAGTTGCTAAACGGAAAGGAGCATTAATAAATGAAAGATATTATTGTCCATGTGTGAATGGAAAAAGACTACATATTGAGTTGATAAGAGAGCATGTTCTTTGTGATGGTTTTTTGAGAAACTATACAACATGAACTTGGCATGGTGAAGTTCTAGACTTACCATATGTATCTAAGCAAGATCAGTGTGAAGATTCTAATATATATTCTGAAGACCACCAAATTTCAAGTAAAAATTCAATGACTCTTTGAGGCATGAAAACCACCAAAGTTGAAAAAGTTTCAAATCAACCCAAGATGACTTGGTTTTGCACCCAAACCATCCCCACATGCTTTTGGGTCTATTTCTAATTGTTTCTCATTAAGACGACTCAAAAATATTCCGGTCAAAATTTTATGACTTTTGACACGAAAACCTACCGAAGTTCCAAACCAACCCAAAATGACGTGGTTTTGCACCCAAACCTTCCCGACGTCATTTTCGGCCAATTTGTTACCAATATGGCTAAAAAATGTTGTTGTCAAAATTTTATTACTTTTGACATAGAAACTCGTCAAAGTTGCAAACTAACTTGGTTTTGCCCCCAAAACTTTTGAATGTCTTTTTTTGCGCCAATTTGTGGTTGTTTGGCATAATAGAGGGCTAAGAAAACTTCATGTCAAAATTCAAAACTCTTTTAGGCACGAAAACTACCAAAGTTGATAAAGTTACAAAACATCCCAAGATGAATTAGTTTTGCACCTGAACCATTCTCGCATACTTTTTGGTCCATTTCTTAGTATTTCCGATCAGTACGTCTAAAAAATGTTCTGATCAAATTTCGTGACTTTTGGCACAAAAATCTATCGAAGTTGCAAATCAACTCAAGATGACTAGGTTTTGCACCCAAACTTTCCTACGTCATTTTTGGCCAATTTGTTGTTGTTTCCAATCAATACGACTAAAAAATGTTCCGGTCAAAATTTCGTGACTTTTGACACAAAAACTAGCTAAAGTTACAAATCGAGCTAAAACGACTTGGTTTTGCTCCCAAAACTTTCGATAATCCTTTTTTGGGCTAATTTCTGGTTGTTTGACTTAAGATGACCAAGAAAACTTCAGCTCAAAATTTCATTACTCTTCTAGACACAAAAATCACCAAAACTTACAAAGTTGCAAACCATCCTAAAATAACTTGATTTTGCACTCGAACCATCTTCGTATACTTTTTGATCCATTTATTTTTGTTTTTCGTAAGTAATAATAATTTTGTCGGAGACATATACTATACAAAACCTGATATATAATAATTTTATAGGAAACATACTATAATTTTCTTATAAAATACACAATGTTATAGGAAAAAGTATATAAAGTATCTATGTTTTCATATTATATCTATTTAATTTTTAAAAATACATTTTAATAAGTTAAAACATTAAATGCATTGTTTTAAGACAATAAAAATTATGACTTACTAAAGTTCAGCTTTTAAAAAGGGTAGGTAGAAATCTCTTCGAATTCCTAACACACATATACTTATTAAATGAATAACTAACAAACTACGACTACAAATTTCAAGAAAACCAAGGTCGTAGTTTACTTAAACACCTAAATATATATCAACCAAATCGGCTAATGAAATATTTAAGCATCGAAGTCTAACAAAGCATTTTCAATTCTCATCTTCCACACTAATTCCATCAAATCATTTACACACTCATTTTCCCTAAAAAAATCTAACATAGAAGAAAGAAAAGACACAAAATTCTTTAACATATTATTCATACCTGTGACTCCAAATTTATACAATTTTTATCATCTTCAACCATCATATTCATACAATATAACCTATTTAAACAAAATCACAAATCAATTTATAAAAAATAATATCCTATTTATATTTATATTTAACATTCAAATGAAACCTGTTAAAGAGACAAAATTAAAAAGAAAAAAGTATTAGCTCGAGCAAAACTCGTCTCCTTTAACAAAAAGATTATACTTTTGGGCAAAAATCTATATAAGAGCAAGGATTGAAAGTCCTTCACTTAAGTGAAAATATGAAAAAAAAAAAAAATCAATTTCAGGCAATATAACCAAATTGTTTTAATAAGTTTTCTCGAAAACCATTCTAATAAATATAACTTTCAAACAAATTCAAAATAATGAATACAACCATAACTTGTTCAAATATAATTATTTAACTTGCTCAAATATCATTATTTGGTCATTTAAATTCAATCTTGACCATTGAAACTCAATACATATATTCATTCACATCAAACTCATAAAGTACTATATAGAAAAACTATAGAAAATTAACTTTACTAGTCTAAATCATATTTAAAACTCATCAAGAAACTATATACTTTAAGATGTATAATTTAGCCATTATATCACCCTCTCATCAAGATATTAAATTCAAAGTACACAAAATCAAACATAATTAACTCAATTGCACTCAACTTTAACTCAAAATATTCTTACTAAATTTTTAAACATTCAAATTATGTTGAAAACAAAACGCAAACTCTACATAAAATTAAGATAATATGAACAAAACACTTTCACATTCAGATTATCTATCTTATTTTATATAAAAAAATATAAATAATTTTTCTTATTTATAATTCTTTACGTAACTTTCAGTTTAAGTAAGAAAAATACTCGAAATCTAAAGATTTATAATAAAATATCTAAACATTTTAGAATAAACTTCAACAAATTGAGAAAAACTCTTTTCTCGGTTATCTTTATAAAGATTAATGACAAATTTAAAAAGAATAAAGAAAATGAAAAATCTTCAAAACAAATAGAAATTAATTTTGATTGAAAAATTATCGATTGAGAACCATTTCCTCCACATTATTATAAGGTGTGATTAGAAAAGAGATGAAATTTGAAGAATATGAAATTAGAGAAAAAATAGAAAAAAAATCCTACAAAGAAAACAATTTTTTTTATGAGTGGAATTTTACACACTTTCTTTTAAAAGTATTGCTTTAAGAAAATAATGTCCTATCAATTTAATCTTTTAAGAGATACTAAAAACTATTCTTGAAACAACTTGATTTTCATATTGTATCTATTTAATTTTTAAAAATACATTTTAATAAGTTAAAACATTAAATGCATTGTTATAAGATAATAAAAATTATGACTTACTAAAGTTCAGCTTTTAAAAAGGGTAGGTAGAAATCTCTTCGAATTCCTAACACACACATACTTATTAAATGAATAACTAACAAACTACGACTACACATTTCAAGAAAATCAAGATCGTAGTTTACTTAAACACCTAAAAAACAAATGAATATATAACACCAAATCGGCCAATGAAATATTTATGCATCGAAGTCAAACAAAGCATTTTCAATTCTCATCTTCCACAAAAATTCCATCAAATCATTTACACACTCATTTTCCCTAAAAAAATTCTAATATAGAAGAAAGAAAAGACAGCAGAATTCTCTAAAACAGCAAGTGACAATTTATAAAAGAAAAAAAAAATTGTGTTCACAGTTGTTATACTTTTTTTCGAAGTTTGAATTTATTCTTTTTTTACTTTCAAATCCATCAATTATTTTTTTTTAATTTTTTAAAAAACATATAATATTAGTCATTCTTCATGTTTAAACTCAATATTTGATGGAGATTATTTACAACAAAATTAAAAATGAAAATTTCCTCTATCTCGTTTAACAGTTATTTTAGTTCCTCTATTAGTAAGAGTTTTCAATTTCGTCACATAATTTTGAATGTTCTTAACATATTACATTTGTTATACATGTAACTTTTCTGTCCATAAATCAACCATTTTGAGTGTTATCAAATTGATGATATATAATATCATATGACATTTGTTGTACATGTCACTTTCTTGTCAATAAATCAAATTTATCAATTCCCATCAATTTATTAAAAGGAATTGTATTACCCTGCTTATTTATTTATCTTTTTAATAAGATGAAATTGACAAAGTTCAAAATAACAAAATAAAATTGAAAAAATCATCATAAGTATTGAACGACTTGGAAAATCAATAATATAACTAAGTTTGTAAAAGCAAAAAATATAAGGACTAAAGACAATTTCCCAACTATAAATGATATCAGCATTCTCGAGTGGAATTTCAATCATATTAGAAAAAAATATGAGGATATCCCACCACCATACTACAAAGATGATTTATAGGTATTTGCTGTCTCAATGATACACAAACCAAAAACAGATACATGACATTAAGATGATAACTGTTCAGAGCCATCAAATCCTACACCATCAAGCCATGAAACAACTAATTCAATATGGGGTCTCTGCCTTGGATCTTCATCTATACATTTACAAGCAATAGCTAGTACCTCTAAGAGCTGTTTCTCAATATCCTTGTGCCAAATAACTGAATCAAAAATGTCTTGATCCCTATTTTCTGATTTCATCTGAAGCACCCAAGACACTAGATTCCTGCTGCGTTGCCCCATGAAGACTTCTACAGACCTTCGACCAGTAAGAAGCTCAACAAGAACAACACCAAAGCTATAAATATCACCTTTGAATGTTGCTTTCAGTGCTTGACTATATTCTGGAGGAATATATCCTAAAGTTCCCACTAAATCTGTTGAAACATGCGTATCATAGGGTTGAAGTAGCCTCGAAAGACCAAAGTCAGCCAAATAAGCTTCAAATTTATCATCCAAAAGTACGTTGCTAGACTTAATATCTCGGTGCACAATGTGTGGTTCACACTCCTTGTGCAAATAAGCTAGTCCATGAGCTGCACCTTGGGCAATCTTGAGTCTTACATTCCATTTTAGAGCTGAATTTTCATCCTCATTCTCATGCAACCAATAGTCAAGGCTTCCATTCTCCAAGTAGGAGTAAATTAACAATCTGTCATTGACATGCTGGCAATAACCTTTGAGTGAAACAAGGTTCTTATGCTGAGCTCTAGAGAGTGCCTCCACTTCTGCTTGGAATTCTCGTTCCACCTGACCACAGTATCCTGAAAGTTTCTTCACAGCTACCTTTGTGCCATTTGGAAGATTCGCCTTGTAGACAAGACCAAACCCACCACAACCAATTATATTCTTTTGGCTAAAATTGTTAGTAGATTTTATCAAATCTTCAACTGTGAGATCCTTGCAATCCGAATTCTGAAAAAGCACCAATTTTGAAGTAACATGTGCTTCAGGTATCCTGTTTGGCCAGCTAAGCTCCTCATCAAAGTTATCCACCGGTTTATCCTCACCCCTCTTTGACATTCTTAGCAGAATAACTGCAATAAGTACAGCAAGACCCACTCCTGAACCAATTGTGATGCCAAGGACACTGCTTTTACCAAATTTTCCAGCGGAACGACTATAAATGTTGGCATTTTTTTCATTGTTACAATGATGATACGTTTCCCCACAAAGCCCCAGGTTGCCTTCAAAACTTGAATTTGGGAAACTTGAAAATTGCCCCCCAGCTGGAATTGTTCCCCATAAGTGATTATATGCCACACTGAACTTAGACAAGAATGTGAGGTTGTTAAATGATGGAGGAATAGTTCCATGGAGATTATTATTAGATAAGTCTAATGTTTCCAAATTCTTCATCTGAGAAATAGAGCTGGGAATGGTGCCTGTGATGTTGTTCCTGCTTAAATCTAAGACATGAAGTTGTCTCAAACGACTGATTTCAGGCCATATTTTTCCACTCAATCGGTTATTGCTCAAATATATTGATGGAGGGAAACTCGAAGCATGGTTATATTGCAACCCGTTAGCACTCTTGTTTCTCTTGACATAGAGAGGAATAGTAGCAGATGCAAAGAGACTTGATATATGATAATTTAGGGATATGAGGCCCTTCAGCTCTGTCAAACCTTTTGGTATTTCTCCCGTAAGAGAATTATTTGACAAATCCAAGTAAAACAGATGATCCATCCAACCAATCCAAGAAGGGACACTGCCTTCAAAATGGTTCCATGATAAATCAAGAACTTCCAATTTCGAGCAATTCAATAGCCAAGCAGGAATACGGCCTTTGAGTCTACAATTTCCAAGTGCTAAAACCACAAGGCTCTCGAAGCTTACCATTAAATTTTCTGAAATTTCCTCACCATGGAAATTCTTTGTGAGGATAAGAGTGGTGAGATTTTTGCACTGCTGCAGTACACAAAGCGCCCCAGATAGGTTCTCAAAGCTATTGTTGGACAGAGAAAGTGTCAGAAGTGAAGTGAGGTTTGCATAACTCTCAGGGATTTGGCCAGTTAATTCATTTTTTGCAAGGCTTAACATTGTCAATTCATGGCAATTGGACACAGAATTCGGAAGGGGTCCATTAAAATGATTGCTACCAAGGTCCAACGTGGAAAGATTAGACAACCCAGCGAAATTAAGGCTAACAGAACCTGTCAAAGAATTATTTCTAAGATCAAGCACTCGAAGTTTTGAGCACAAGGCCAAGGTGGAAGGCAATGATCCAGAAAATAAATTGGAGTGTCCTATTAGTTGTTCAAGGTCCGAAAGATTCCCAAAAACATTTGGGAGTTCCCCTGAAAACCGATTTCCAGAAATTATTAGAGATTTTAGGTTTGAGAGGTTACTTAGCTTCATGCTTAACTGACCAGAGAGGTTGTTCTCGGAGACTGAGACCTGCTCCAAGGCTGACATTGAATAAAAGGAATCAGGAAGATAGCCAGTAAAAAAATTGGAATCCAAATGTAAATCTTGGAGAGATGTGCTCCAGTTTCCCAACCATTCAAGACCACCAGAAAATTTATTTTTTGACATATCAAGAATATGAATTCCCTTTGAGAAGCTGCAAATTTGAGAATTGAACTGGCCAGTGAATGAATTGTTGCTTATGTTAAGAGCAACGAGATGCTGTAATCCCCCAAATTGGAACAGGTCTCCAACAAACAAATTGCTAGAAATATTCAGTATCTGAATGGATTGCAGACCAGAGAGTGCCCCAACAAGTGACCCAGACAGAATATTATGGCTCAAGTCAAGAACTTCTAACTGCTTCAAATTAGAGAACTCGGAAGGCAATCCACCTTGGAGACGGTTGAACGAAATATCAAGCACTTTGAGCTCATCCAGAGAAGCTAAAGAACTTGAAATCGTGCCGTTAAGACCCATTCCAGGTAGAATCAACTTGGAGACTCTACCACCAGCTGCTCCATCAACCACATCGTCACAAACAACTCCAACCCATTTGCAGCAGACAACATCATCTGACCATGCTGTGATGATAGACCCTTCGGTAAGGTTGCCTGCAAATTCCTCCAGGGCCAACAAATCATGCTTGTCACAGGAGCTGGCTAGGGTCTCAAGTCCCACATAGAAGCAAATAAACCAAGCGAAGAAACTCCATTGCACAAAAGCCATAGGGCAATATCTTCGCAACACCATTTCAGAAACCAAAAGAGATAATAATATACGTGTTCAGCTTCAAATGATCACTAGAAGTTCATTGCTTTCCACAACTCCGAACACCCCAATCTCCAAAATTTTCAAGACTCGTTAAAATGGACATACTGCACAAATAAAGCAAATAACAAGGTGGAAACTATTGATATCACTAACACACGCAAAACCAAATACTGGAAAAACAAGAAGAAGGAAAGACTACTAAATCGGAATGCAAATTAAAAAAAAAAAAAAGAACACTTCAGGACAGAGGAGGGTCAAATAAAGAAAAAGGGATCATTTTACAACAGCGTGAGGATGAGGCAATCAATAGTAACCATTTGAAAAATCAAAAGTACACAAAGGAAGTGAAAAAGAACATTGAATTCTCGTAGACGCAGTGAGATACCTAACAGAAAGTAAAGATCCCATTACCATTAACATTGCAGGTAGCTGAACTCTATATCTCAACAGTCACCATTCAAATGAAACCGCGGCATTCTATGGCGACCCACAGAACCCTCTTTAGTAAAAATGTGATATTGGGTCAGTTAGATGGCAGAAAAGTTTGAAAACAAGCACAGAAAGCGTTGAAGAAGCATTAAAGAAAAAGGATGTAAAGTCATAGTGCATTTTACCTAACCTTTTCAGACTTTTGGCCAATTGGGGTCTCTTATGATTTTCAGAACCGAAAAAGGGGTGGTACAGTTGAGAGGAAACCGCAATAAAGAGATACTTCACATCAAGGAACAGTGTAAAGGACAAAAACGTGAGCACGGGTGCTACATCTCACCGTCTCACTTCTTTTTCAATGAACAGAAGGGCTTTCTATATAAAGGAGATCAGTGTATCATTTTCTTTATCATCTTTTACTCTTTTACTTCTTTCATTCATTTTTCACAGTATATTATTCTTATTTGGATGTTTGTAGATTTGTTTGATTTATACAAAAGTGGATAAACTACCTTGATATTGTTTTCATATATCTTAAAGATTTCTCTTTATCTAAAAATATAATTAAAATAGAATATATATATATATATATATATATATAAACTTAATTTTATAAATTAATTTTATAGGATTTAATTAAACTTAAACTCATTTTTTAATGATATAGAAGCATGTTAACCTACCTTAAATTTTAAATGAATTACAAAAATGAGTTTAAAACCTTTCGATCAAAACTAAATATGTTCGTACTTATTTATCCTTTATTTGTGGAAGGATTAAAGCAGAAAGAAAATAAAAAGATCAAGAGAAGCTTGATAAGATAGCGGAAAATTGATAGAATTTAGAGTATTAGGTTTGAAAGAAGCTAAAAAGATAGAAAATTGTGTTTGGAGATTTAATAGAAATGGATAGAATTTTAGAGTGTACGATGTATAAGAAGCTCATGTCCATTGTTTAATTGGATAGAAAAGTTGAAAGATAAAAAAATCTTAAGAGATATCTTTTTTCTTAAGATATATTTTTATGTCATAAAAGAAAAATAATTAAGATTATAATTGTAACTTTAATCATATTAATAAAAAAAATTACACAACTCAAGTTTTTTAATCTTTCTTATTTCGCTTCAATGCAAAATAAATGTGTCTTTACTGGACTTTTTGGAAAGTACATGTTCGACTTAGGTTGTTTGAGAAGATAGTGGGGTTGACACTAAATAAAGGATATTGTCTTCTTGAAAAGTTATTGGGTATGCATGTTTGATGATTAAGAATACCTTTGGATAGATTACGAGATAATTACAAATCATCCCCTCATTGTCTATGTATTTGTTAGGATAAAGGTTGTTCGTTACGTATTATCAATAATTATTCGGTATTTCCACCATTAAGGTAGTGCAGTCCTGACCTACATGGTTTAAACCTAACCTTCGTTGACCAACCTAGGAAAGTATGTTAGTGCATTTAAGTTTATTCAATAATGAGTTTAGGCGGTATTAATGAAACATTAAACCACTTTAATAGGGTCATAAGGTTAAAAAGGAGGAGGAGAGGAAGAGAAAAGACAATGAATACTCTCGCTAGAAAAGCCTAATCATCCTTTTTTTGTAAGAATATTTGGCATCACTGTAGAATCAAGATAACCACTATTTGAAGACATCATGAGAAATTAGCGAGAAGCAGTTCAACTCGAAGAGGAGAGCCATGCACCAACCCTGTAGCAAATTCTTGAAACCATGAGACAATTACAGAGTGGTAATGTAGAGGCAAGGAGGAGATTGGATGAAGCCCAACAGAACATGAGCAGTTACGTGAGGATACGGAGCAGTTGCGTCATCTGATGGAGAAATAATTAAAGACATATGAGGAGATGCAACAAACAAACGAAGAATTATAACAAGCCATGTGTAGGCAGATGACATGTGATCTATCGGTAGACCTGTATCCAGTCTATTTCCAATTTCTCGCAAGCAATCATGAAAGCAGCTGCCACCACATGATATGGTAGTTAAGATCGTGCCATTTTCTGGGTTAATGGATCCAGACCTTAAAGCTTTTCGAGCTCAAATGTTGGTTCAAACATAAAATGTTCGTGGGAACATTCACGAGAACCACACTGCAATGATTTATCGGATCCCAAATGAATCAATTGTTTCTTTTCAGACATTTCTTAGATATTTGTGGAGTAGTTTCCACCAATAAAGGCAAGCCTCCTCTTGGTAGCGGAACTTTTTTATGTTAAACAGCAGGAAAATGAGCCCTTAAAGAATTACCTCAATCATTTTTGCAAAATTTTGATACGAGCCCATCCTCCTAATGAAGAAATGCTTGTGGATGCATTCATCAAGGGCTTAAGGGCCAATCCTTTAGCAAATCGCTTATTCAAAATAAAGCTAACTCTATGATGAAATCCAAAGTAAAGCTACATCACGCATTAAGGCTAAGGAGGTGATGAAGCACGAGAGGGCGAAAGAGAAATGCAACAACCTCAGAAGTATAAGGACAACAACTATGTGTGAAGGCCAAAGAGGGGGACAATTGCCCACAGGAAAGGCAAGAGGTTTGGTGCTATGTACCATATGTAACACGAAAAATGTGGGAGTATGGGGAGAGGTTATAATGCATGACCTTTAATATATCTCTAGAGCACATCCTCAAAGATAAAACATAGCCGAGAGGTTGTTGTTTCCAAAGGAGGTGGATTTTCAACTCGATCGGTCATCTTTGTTACGCTTGGTGTGAATTTCATTAAGCTTATGGACACAACACTGAAAAATGTTACTCATTAGTGGGTCAGCTCGCCAAATTGGCGAAAGAGGGTCATTTAAAGTAATATGAGGAAGCAACTTAAGCAGTAGAGCCTATCTCAACTTCTCATCTGCAAAAATATTATGGAGCACAAAACTCCAGTTTTGGGAGACTTTAACACTATAGCTGGTAGATTTGCTAGGGGAGGAACAACTAACTTGGATCGGAAGAAATATTCCAAATCTATTTTTTCTCTCGCAACTAAGAAAACTTCTTCTGCACCAATGATTAGCTTTTCAAATGCAGACTTTGAAGGTGTTGCACCCCCGTAAGGATGATCCTGTTATTTTATCAATTAACATGATGGGTGTGATGTACATCGGGTCTTGAAAGACTAAGGGAGTTTTCGACAGATGTCATGTTCTAGGATGTATTTGTAGGGCTCCAGATACCGCGTGATCAACTCAAACCTTTTTATGGAGATGCTGGTTTTCTTTGGTTGGGTACAAACCACTTTCTCAGATGGAGTGTTGGCAAATACCATTGTGGTAAATGTCCCTTCCTCCTATAATTTGTAGTTTGCAAGGCCATCGCTGAATAGGTTAGGAGTTGTTAAGATGAAGTTTCCTACATTAGAGGGAAAATTTGCTACTATGAGGGTTAACCAAAAGGTATCTCGGAAGTGTTACGAGAACAATGCTTGGGAGACTTATCCTATGGAAACTGATCCAAGTGTTGAGCGGATGACATAGCCTATTGGCAATGTTAAAGAGATAGATGTTGGTGATGAGAAGAAGCTCTAAAGGTAAAACAAATAGAGGAGTTAGTTACAGTTTTGAAGAAGAACCTGAATGCATTTGCTTGGTCGGCTCCCGAAAGCCCAACATTGATCTGGATCTTTTGTGTCATCGCCTAGCTGTAGACCCAAAGGCTAAGTCTGTTTTGTGAAAACAACGAAAGCTTGGGGAGGAAAAGTGTAATGCTGTCAGGGAAGAAACGACAAAACTGATAGGAGTTGGTCATATCTAGGAGATTTAGTACCTCGAACGGCTATCAAACATAGTAATGGTAAAAAAGAGAATGAAAAATGAAGGATATATGTTGACTTCACTTACCTAAATAATGTATGCACAAAGGATTCTTACCCTTTTCCTAACATTGATGCATTGTTGGATAACACATCGGGGTGTAGGCTCCTTACCTTTATGGATACAAATTCAAGATACAACTAGATACGAATGCATCCTTTAGATGAAGATTGTGTTTATGGCTGAAGTGATGAATTATTATTACAAGGGGATAACTTTGTGCTTGAAGAATGCCAGCTTAACTTACCAACTCCTAGTGGATAAGATTTTGTAGCTCATGATTAGGAGAAATGGTGCAAGCTTATATGGACAATACGATGGTTACTTCTGTGGAAGCTAACAATCACCATTCAGACTTGGAGGGTGGTTTAGTACCACTGGAAAGTGTCAACTCAAATTAAACCTGCACAAGTGTGTGTTCAGTGTAAAGGCGGGAAAGTTCTTGGGATTCTTGCTTACCAAACGAGGAATAAAAGAAAACCTAGATAAATGTTCAACTATCATTAGCATGAGCAGTCTCACCAATGTGAAAGAAGTCCAACGATTAACAGGACGAATGACGACCTTGTCTCGTTTTCTTTCCAAAAGAGGAGACAAAGGTTTTCCATACTTTTAGTATCTTCAAAAAAACGAATGCTTTGTTTTGACTGAGCAATGTGAGAAGGCTTTTCTGAAATTAAAATAATATTTGTCCAATCCACTAGTTCCCAACAAGCCTGTTTTGCATAAGCCACCCCATTCATTTATATATCACGATAACAAACCATGTAATAAGCTCAATACTAGTAGAAGAAGATGACGATAGGTAGAGATTGATCTACTTTAGATAAAAAAAAAAAAAACACTAATGGAACTGGTGACAACTCGACGATTATGACATTATTTAAAAAGTCACATGGTCGTCATAATGATTTACCTTCCTATCAAGCAGGTGATTTGGAAGCCAAATATCAAGGATAGAATGGTAAAGTGGTTGGTGGAATTGTTAGAATATGATTTGCAGTATCAGCCTCAAGGACCAATTAAAAGTTAGATTTTGGCTGACTTCGTCACCAAGCTTACATCTCCAACCAAACAAACAAAGGGCACATGTGCACGATGGAATTTGTCCGTAGATGGTGTGACCAACTTAAAGGGTAGTGCAATAGACATAATCTTATAGAAGGACTTGATGGATTACTCATTAAACAATCACTTCATTTATCCTTTAAGGTTAGTAACAATCAAGTTGAATACGTGACATTGATAACAGGGATGTTGCTACATATGAAAATGGGAGTTCAGAAGCTACTCACAAGTAGTGATTCCCAATTGGTTAAGGGGCAAGTCTATGGTAAATTCAAGACTAAAGACTCATTTGGCTCAATACCTGAGGTATGTCTAAACCCTTGCTAAAGTGATTAAGTCTTTTGAACTATTAAATGTTCCCCAAGAACAAATATCTCAAGCCAATTTATTATCGAAGGTTGCTAGCTCATCAAAGCTAGGAAAGTACCGATCGATAATCCAGGAGACACTAAAGGTATCAAGAGTGCTTATAGGTGAGAAGGAAGGGGAACAAGTTTTAGTTTTGTAGAATTCATAAAAAAAAACGTGGATGAAAACTTACATATGTTACTTAGAGGATGGAATTGTCTTAGATAATCCTAGAGAAGCCAAGGAGTTAAAGAGGAATGTTTATCGTTTCACAACGGTAGATGGATATCTTTTTAAGTATGCATATTCCCGACTTGTGTTGAAGTGCATCACGCCCATGTAGGCCAATCGAGTAATAACTGAACTGCATGAAGGGGTTTGTGGAAGTCACATTGAAGGTCGAGCATTGGCATACAATATATCACAGAAGGATATTACTATAGCCGACTATGAGAAAGGACCGTCTTACTATGAGTGTAAATGTTATCAGTGTCAAAAACATGCTGATTGGAGTCGGGTTCTGACCTAAGATTTGCATTCTATACTAAGCTCATGACCTTTTCACAAGTGGGGGATTGACATTATAGGGTCATTCCTACTGACAATCAGACAATTCAAGTTCTAAGTATTAGTAGTGATTGCGGCAAAACCAATGGCAATTACAGTAGCTTAAAAGTTCAGGTTTCATTGGAAGGAACATTATTTGCAAGTTTAGACTTCCAGGAGTCTTTATATCGAATAATGGCACTTAGTTTGCGAACAACTAAGTAAAACGTATGTGTTATGATCTTGACATAAAAAAATCTTCACATCGGTAGAGCATCTACAAACTAATGTACAGGTTGAAACTATTGATGAGGTGATTCTGCGAAGGATAAAGAGGAGGATACAAGCTGTTAAAAGATGATGGCCCAATGAATTTCCTAGGGTACTTTCATCGTACCACACAAGTCCTCAGTCAATAGTAAAGGAAATGTCATTTAGTCTTGTCAATAGGATTGATGCGATGATACCAATCGAGATCTCCAAACCTTCCTTCCAAGTGACTAAGTTCTCCCCAGTGGACTTCAAAGAAGGTATACGAGCCAATTTGGATATGGTTGATAAAGTTCGAGAATGTTCCAGAATAATAGGGGAAGCTTTGACGAGGCAAATGGAGTTAAGGCGTAAGAATAAAGTCATTTCTGTTAATGTAGTTATAGATGATTGATATTTGATGAATCCAACACTAGTTGAAGATTGTAAAGAGTGCATTTTAGGTGTGTGTCCCTTGTTATATGCGTATGACACTAGTAGAAAATTAGGCTTCAACGTCTCTCCATTAAGACGGTTAAATTAGCAAACGACGTGGTGAAAGACGCGGTGGCATTTTTGTAAATAAATGAACATAACCACGTCGGTTCAAGAAAACAACCGTCTTTGATGTATTTGTAAAAAAAGAATAAACCAAATTTTGAATTTTTAAATAAGTGCTTAAATCCCACGTCGGTTGGGAGCTCTCAACCGACGTGGGACTTTTACTCACTACGTCAGTTGCATAATAAAAACCGACATAATCTTCACAGTGAAAAAATTGGAACAAATTGACTGAAATTAGGATACACACCACGTTGGTTATGAGTTTTGTAACTGACGTGGTGTGTTACACTTTTGTGATTTCTGTGTTATAAAGAGAGAGAGAGAAGAAGCAGAAGAGAGAAGGTATAAGCAACCGTTTTTTGTGTTGGTATATGAAGGTGGTGAAGAAACAAGAACGAGAATGGTGTCCGACCAGGATATAGCAAAAGGGGTGGAGTCTCTGCTGCGTCACTCTGACCCAAACTCCATAACCACCGTAAACGCCG
>Ga0099824_1002276_pt1 | contig 28022 bp, 11 predicted proteins | sample SiratrowhiteBW_FD_76837 | JGI IMG/M metagenome (GOLD analysis project Ga0099824, IMG submission 76837) | Root nodule microbial communities of legume samples collected from California, USA - Siratro white BW | ecosystem: Host-associated > Plants > Roots > Nodule | place: USA: California...
AAGTATATAATTATTTATATTAAAAAAATGAAAAGTAAGAGAAGAAAAACAAAAAATAAAAAAATCAAAAAAGCAAAAGTCATGATATTATAAAGGAACAAAACAATATATATATATATATATATATATATCTCAAAATAAACATAATTGAATCCATAATAACATTCACTGCATATTTCAATGTTACTCTTCGTAATGGTCAAAAAAAGTTGTCTTAAAACAAGATGAGTATGAAGCCATCAAAATTAAAACTACAATCTTAGTTAAAAAAACATGTCTAAATTGTTCATGTACTACATAATAATAAATTCATTCTTCTTTAATATTGTCTTCATTATTTTCAAGCTGCAAAAAAAAAAAAACAAAACAAAACAAAACAAGTTTATTAGCATGTTTACTCTCCAAATTTGCAGGATTAACATGTGAAAATCAATTATCACTCACTCCTCCAAAAGTACAAAACAAAACAAGTTTCAATATATATACCTGCTCATATGGATCATGGGTTGATGCAGATAAATGTATTCCCACTGTACTACTTTCTTTACTTAAAATATGTGCCATCATATTATTTATATCCTCCTCATCTAAATCTGGATTTTGTTGCTTTACCACAACTTTTAGCATGGCCTTTAGATCTTTCATTTCCTTCTTGATGTCACTAATTTCATTTGCATGTTCTTCTTTTATAGCAGCAATTTCTTCATTTCTTTTAAATGTTGATGGAGTCATAGTCTTTCCATAACAACATACTCTCCCAGGTTTTTCTTTCCCAAATAGTGATTGAAAGGCTTCTTCCGCAGACTCAATTGAGTTTTCAATGGAACCTTGAAGCTTGGTCTAATAAAAGAGAATGAATTTGAATGATTAAAAATAATAAATTTATATGTAAGTACGAAAATAGTTGTAAACTTACAATAGCATTATATGTTTCTTCATCCATTTTTTTTTTGCTTCGGCCATTTCGACGTTGACGAGTTGTAACAAACATTTCAGCTTGAGTAACTTTTTCTCCTTCCTTTTTCTTGACACGCTACAATAATTACATATTGAAAAATAATAACAAAAAAATTTATTACTATAATTTTGTATTAGATTAAAAATTTGAAGATATGATTAGAAATGTAATATAATATATACCAATTCCGCATGAATTCTAGAAAAACTAGTTGGTCCCATGCGATGAATGTACTTTTGCTTTGCCCTATTTGCAATATTTTCTCGCTGATACTCTACATTGTAATAACAGAAAATAAAAATCAAGGTAGATAAGAAAGTAATTGTAAAGTAATAAGACATCAAATAACCTTATCGAACTCTACGCAGATTACATGAATAGCTTCCATATGTTTTCACTGTGTCACTCGCAACATCAAGATCAAGAATATCCGGTAGAGTGGAACATGTCTTTGATGCTTCCAATAGTCCATGTAGTTGATCATATTAACATCGTGTTAGAAATTCAAAATTGGTCTAGAAAACATGATAAAGTGGAAATTTTGAGAGGTAAAGCAAAGATGTTATGTACACAATAAGCATGGATCAAGTGTCATAAAACTGTGAACATAAAAGCTTTTCGAATAATATATTTAAAACCATTAATGTGTATCAAAGTATACATAGATCACCCAACATGAACCCGAAGTAAGATGTATAAACTACTACACCAAAATTATATGTTAATTGCAATGTTTAACACCACAATATTCGACTTTCTTAAGTGCATCTCGATAAAAACGATGGAAAGGGGGTATCGAGCCTGTGGTTGACCACTGAATTGTTTGGAAAGAATCCAAATTCAATATGATCTCAAAAAATTTAAAGAGAAAGCAAGAGAACGTGATTTTGACCACAAGGAGTAATTAGAGGAAAATAAAGATTAAAAAATATTAAAAAATAAATAAATTCTGCAATCATAACGATAAATTGCTAGAGAACAAGAATCACCATTTTCAGTTTTCTTTGGGCATTTTTCACATGCTCCGACAACAAAACAAAACCTCGCTTGTTAATCCATTGTTTGTTCGTCCAACCATTATGTCCAGAGTTCAATTCCTCATAAATTCATTTTAAAAAAATAAAACTACATTTTTTTGTTTATTTTACTAAAATATCCTCCTTCCAAATCATTCTAGTTATGATGAAAGAAAGAAGGAAACCTTGGCGACATATTCCAATTCATCAAATTTGAAAGTGAGGTCGAGACAACGGAAGAGAATAGAGACCGTAAACATAAACCCTCTGTTTGGAACAAGGCAAAGAGTTTAACAGTAAAAAAAAAAAAAGGAAACAAACCGAGAAAATAAAAGCTATGTAAGAGGAAAGTACTGAAATTGGAAGGGGGAAAGATCAATAAATGGGTAAAGTCAACATTTTGAATTTAGATTTGGCAAAATAGGCAATGATGTCCTTTTGCGTTGAGGAGAAAATCCAGCAAGCGAGAGGAGAAAGATATATGAAAACCCTAAATTGAAGGCATATCGTAGTCGGAACGAGAGCGCTTGCTGGCAACGGATGAAAGGGCATTAAGACACGGAGACCAGCAGATGTGGAGACGAACGGGATTGGAGACCAGCAGACGCAGAGACGAAGCGCGGGAGTTAGTGGAGAATTTGTGTTATTTTTGTTTCTTTTCGCACCAAAGGAGGGAAAAAGCTAATCTCCTTTTTGCAAGAGAGGGAAAAAGCTAATCTCCTTTTTCCCAAAAAAAAATCTAGTTTATTTGAGGCCACGATTTTCTTTCTTTAGAGCACACATTTTAATAGTAACACAAATAAATGTTGCCTAAAGCATCAACGGTTAAAAAATGTTGCTTTTAATAATTTTTAATCTACGTTTTTAAAATCGTTGCTTTTAGTGGCTTTAAGCAACACTTTTTTTACCTGTGGTCTAATTTAGCGTTGCCTAAAGTAATATTTGTTGTAGTGACATCAACACGGGAGTATGAGTTATAACATTCTTCATCTGATCAAATGACTCTTGTGATTCTTCAGACCAAGTAAATGAGTCCTTCTTGAGTAGATCTGTGAGAGGAGCAACTATAAAGGCATAATGATAAACAAATTTGCGGTAGAAACCTGTCAATCTCAAAAATCTGCACAATTGTTTAACATTGGTAGGTGTTGGCCAAGCAACATTGTATGAATCTTTTCAGGAACTGGACTGACGCCATCTCTAAATATTATATGACCCAAGTACTCTATCGATTCTTGGGCAAACAAGCATTTGTTCCGCTTGAGAAAAAATTGATTAGTCATGAGACATTGAAAAACAATATCCAGATGAAAGATATGGTCTTTTAATGACTTATTGTACACTAGTATGTCATTGAAGAACACTATAACGAACTTACGCGAGTAAGGTTAAACACAATATATTCATAGTTGACTAGAATGAAGTTGGTGCATTACACAATCCAATATGCATCACTAAAAATTCATAATGATCCTCGTGTGTACGAAAAGCAATTTTTGAAGTATCACCTGTATGCAGCCTAATCTGGTGGTACCCAGAGCGTAAGTCAAGTTTTGAAAACCACTTTGTCCCATGAAGTTCGTCAAGCAATTCTTCAATTGATGGAATGAGAAATCGATCTTTTACTGAAATCGCATTAGGAACCCTGTAATCAACGCAAAACCTCTAGGATCCATCTTTCTTTCTTACTAGCAGGACCGGGGATGAGAAGGCATTGTTACTCTGTTGTATAATTCCCTCAGCCATCATCTCTTTGATCTAGCATTCAATCTCATGTTTATGAAAATATAGGTATTTGTAGGGTCGAACATTCACTGGATTTGACCCTTCCAAGAACGGAATGTGATGATAAGTTTTTCGAATAAAAGGAAGCACCTCGGGGTTCCTCAAATAGTTGGAAATATCTTTTCAACGGTCCTTCAATTTTTGGCACCAACAAAGGTTTAAGAGACTCTTTTGTTGAGGAAAGTATCTGCAACTGAAAATATTCTGCTACACCATCAATAGAAATCATCCTCTTGATTTGATGTATCATGGCTTCTTGAGGAGTTGTTCGATGTTGGCCCTTGAGTTAAACCAATTTCCCTTCTCTAATGAACTTCATGGTCAGTTGTTCATAGTCTGTTAACCTGGTCCCAACTTCGTCAACCATTGCACTGAACTCGGCTCCACTTAATGGCAATAAAAACATAACAAAGAATGTGTTAGAACCCAATTGTAACGGTACCTGTTTGCAAACAGATGAACACGAGAACTCCTATCTGTTTCCTACCAAGACATGAAAGCTTTGAACTGGGGTGACTTGAAGGCCCAAGAATTTGGCTATGCGATCTTGGATGAAGTTGTGGGTGTTCCCACTGTTCACTAGAATCGTAACTGCGGATTTATTCATATGGCCCAAAACCTTGAGAGTCAGCGATATTATGTGGTCCGTCAATGTGTCAAAGCTGATTTGGGCTACAGTTGTATCCGGGGGTTTAGGAGTTCATTAGGAGTCGGGTCGTCTATATGAAGGAGGCTATTCAGATCAATCTGATTCATTTGAGGGTTACTTGGTTTCGCTATTAACAACATGAACTCACGCTTACATTGTGACTTGGTTGATACCGCTCATCAAATAATAACGCAAATTAATTTCACGACGACTTTGGAGCTCGGCTAGTGAAAACCGATTAATGACGAGTGGATTAGGGTTCGATTTGGGTTTCAGGGAATAAGAGTTTGTAGTTTGAGTGTTAGGAGGAAGAGCAAACGTTGTGAGATTAGCTTCTGTGAACTTTTCCTCTTGTAATCTTGCTAAGCTCACGACTTGGGATAACGAAATTGCTTTGAAAGCTTACACCTCTCTTCGAATTTTAGGCTTAAGACCTGAAATAAAGCAGTTGAGGTAAAAGGGTGGAGGCAACCCAACAATTCAATTTGCAAGAGATTCGAACTGGTTTAGGTATTCTCGAATAGTTGAAGTTTGGCAAAGTTTGAACAAGGCTCATCTTGGGTCTTCGTAATGTGATGGTGCAAAACAAACCTCTAAAGAATGAAGGAAATTCTGCCAAGTTGATATTAGGTTGTTGTCATGCATCCATTGGAACCAAGTGAGAGCTTCTCCTTCCATAAAAGAAGAAGCTATTTAAAGCCTTTGATCCTCTAGAGTTCGGTGATAGTAAAAAAAATGTTTGATTTTGAAAATCCAAGCTAGTGGTTCAGAACCATCAAATCGAGAGATATCTAGTTTCAAAGAGGTTCGAGTAAAGGGTTAAAGGGTATAATCACTTGTCGCGGTATCTCCAGACCCAACTCGTAATGCCACTTGAGCTTTCAAATTGGTCATGCGAACATTCATAACTTCTTGGAAGGATTTTTGGTTTTCTAGTAATTGAAGAATATAATAAAATTTTTCATTGCTTTTGGACACCGACATGGTCTCTCCTTGAGTTTTGCTCTCAATGAAAGCACCAAATTGCAATGTCTATTTTACAGGTTAGGCTTCCTCCATTGATAAGAAAAGATAGGAAGAAATAATTCTTTGTTATTTTATATTCAAAGGAAAAGACTCTCATACATATCGCTAATTTTTGTTATAATAAACAAAAAACAAATCTATGAGAGATCCTAATAACTTGAGGGATTACTGCTTTGCCCTTAGACCTAATTTTGATTTTCAACCTCTACTTCATTTTTCCTTTAACTGTATGATCATAGTCATCAAAATGTTTAGGTTTGATGCTATGTTGTTTGGACTTACACCTTACTATTGGACTGCTCATTTATGCCACTTCATGATCTTCTCAACCTCTTCTTGGCCATTACACACTATGTCCCATATAAATCTTGATTTCAAGTTCACACATCTGACACTTCTTTTACTATCCTATGAGTAATTTTCTTAATATGTATTGAACAATATCACTCAGATTATTAGTAAACAATTTCATCAAATTTAAAAAATTATTTTGGGAGGTCCCCATCATAGATTCAATCACTCAAACATAACAAACTATTGGTTTTTCAAATAGCCATGGATCCTACCAAAATTCAAAGTCGTCAATCTAATTCTTCATTTTAATTACATCTTATGAAAATTTGAGAGTTTTAACAATTGAGTTCCATCCCTTCTTATTCTTATTCATAAATAAACTTCCCTTCTTCAAATATATGCTAAATTTGGTCGTAAGAGTTTCCATGCCAATTTGCCTACCAGTGCTACTTTATCCTCTCTAGCTTTTTTAACTGGTAAACCTCCAAACTTCTTTGGCCTCGTATGTGCAAACCTTCATATTGAGCTCCTCTCTATATAAGGTCCCTTGTAGTTATTAGATATTTAAATGTGAGTCTAACATTGAGTACAATTAAAAGAGTTTAGCAACATATAAGAAAGAAAACCTATAAACCTAATGTCTTAAGATTTTAGGTTGAAGGTGGTGTCATTTCCTTGTGTAAGTCTCGTTTGGTTCTCATTTTTTTATCTCCTCGATGTTTTTCCCTCAATTCTTCTTTAAAACTCCTTCCTAAGATAAAACACCTCAATAAAGAACCAATCAACTTAAACGATCAGAACCTATAACTTGTTTGATCACAACCTTAAAGCTCCTTAAAGCTTGTGGAAATCAACACCAAAATAATAACATTCATTCCATCCCATATAACCATTGTATAAAAAGCTTTAACAACAAACTCCAAACCTCATCATCTAAAAAAAAGTTGAGAGTCAGGTGCTTCATATGGCTTCATGCTCATGAATGTTAATAACCTCTTCCTTTGTAATTGGTCTAAGAAGTTTGATCTTTGCTTCATCAGTTAGTAGAGATACATTACTACTATTTCCTAAACTTACTTTCTTTGTTCAGAGCAATTCTTTAAAGTATTTCGCAGTCTTATGAAAAATGTGCTAGATTTAAAATAAGGAGGTTAGAAAGATTTGACTAATAATGAGAGGGTTAAAAAAGGGTCTATTTGGTGGAGGAATATCTCCAATTCATGTGGGACAAGGAATGACGCTAGATGGTTTGATGGAATGATAAATAGACATTAGGATTTGTGAAAAAAAGCCTAAGTTTCTTTGGGATGAGTGAGTCCCAAAGAGATATTAATATTATTTAATTTCTACATTAATAATATTTTTTGAATAATATTTTGACTAATTACTTAAAGCTTGAAAAACATATTTTTTAAATACACACAACAATAAATCATAATAGTTATATATGAAAATATTTTTAAAAGTAAAATTAATATAACCCATGTATATACTATTATATAAATATGATATACTATTTAATAATTTGCTTAGTTTCATATTTTAGTTAGAGAATTTTACATTTTAATAAATAAAGATGATTTGTTTATTTAATAAAATAAATAATTGATTATTTTTTCATTATAAAATAATTAAAATATTTTTTAAAATAACTATTATATAATTTTTTAATATTATTCTTACAAAATTATATATTTTTTCAATGATATTATTTTCATATTTTTTAATTCATTACACATAAAAATGATAAAATTATATGTTTTTTAAAACACATTCTAGGACCAAGAAAGTTACCGAGTTTAGTTTTTTTCTTCTATGGTTTAAAAATATTAAAAATTTAAAATTTAAATTTAATGTTTTAAAAATAAAAATATAATTTTAAATTCAAAATTTTAAAATAGAATTCTAAATTGGAAATACGTTTTCCAATTTAAGTCATATAAATAAAACTACTATTAATTTTTTTATGTAATGATTTAGTATATAAATTCTATATTATTATTTTATTTTTAAAATTATATTTATTATTTTCATTATCGAATCAGTTTATAAATCTAAGTCGCTGTGATCTAATCTTATTTAGACTCAATGAATTTTAATAAAATTGGTCTGTGTTAAACTACTGTTTTTTTAGTTTGGTTCAACACATATTTTATAAGTTATTTAGATTGTGGACTTTACTCAACTCTAATTACATTAATGTTTAGCTAGTTTTAAAAAAAATAAAATAAAACCCTTTATAACTTTTTCAGGTTAAACATTTTAATATATATTTTCTTTTCATATGCAAGCGTGTATTATAAATTACTATTAAAAAAAGACAGTTTTTTAAACCATTTTAAATTATCATTATTTGTCTTTATCTCTATTTCAATATATTTTTTAGAATACAATCAACAGTTAAAATTAATTTTATATTATTATTATTATTATTATTATTATTATTTAAATTACTTGTTATAACTTTATGTTATTTAATCAAATAGTTTAGAGAGTTTAAATTTTTATTCGAATCTTAATAATACCATATAGAATAAAAAGGTTTTACTTTGTAAAGCTAAAATATAACTTATATAATAAAAGTATATTTATTTATAATAAAATATTAGTTATATACAAATAAATTTATATTATAACATACAAACTAAAGTACAAATTAATAATATGCAAAATCTAAAATATTAATTTCACTAATAAATAATACTCTTGCATAAAATCAATCCATGAAACAAAGATAGAAGTTTACTTAAATGTATTTTGTCAAAATATAAAATTTATATTAAATATGTAAATACTATAATAATTTTAAAATAGTTATAATTTCAACAAATTTGTCAATCCTCCAATTTGTATTGGATTTAGTATATATTTATTTAATTTCTCAAATATTTTTTTTTCTTATTCTTATCATTATATATATATATATATGATATGCATATTAACATGTGATATAAGTATTTTTTTTAAAAATTAAAAACAAAAATTATTAAATTTCTGAACAATAATAATATTTACAGATTTTTGAAATCAATTTCGCAGGAGGTTCCCAGAATAAGCTGGAGCTGGTCGACGCGCTGCCTCGAACGAGAGAGGGTTTCGGCCTTTGTAACCGTAAGTCCTTCAAACTTCTATCTTCTATACCTTCCTCTGTTATCTATCAAGTAAGTGTTAGTATTTTGAATCGAACTTTTGGGTTACGCTTTCAAAATTTTCCTAAATCTAAATTTATCGTTCACCATACCCTTTGTTTTTGTGTTCCTTCATTCATTTATTCAATTTCTTGCAATTTTACTTGATCTGAAAATTTCCGTTGCTGAATACATGTTTTACCCATTTAACGTTGCAAATAGGGTTTGGTGGAGAAGGGAATCGAAACTACTTTGTTGTTATTTGTAGTGGCGTTCAATTGAGGGAGAAAGATGTCGGTGACAGCGGGTGTTAGTGATACTGTAATAGCCATTAGGGATAAGCTCAGAGGTAAAATTGGGCAAACAAAAGTTCAGCGTTATTGGCCTGGTAAAGTTCCTGAATGGGCTGATGATGATAATGAAGACATTGCCGCTGCGGATATTAGACCCTCCAGGGAAGCTGCCTTGGAGAAAGCATTTCCTCGTCACGAGGAAGATACTGCTATTGTCAGAAAAGATGATCGCAGGCTCCGGCGTTTGGCTGAGAGTCGGATAGATAACCGGGAGGAGGTTCGGGCTGATCATCGCCGCATTCGGCAGGCTGAGATTGTTTCAACCATTGAAGAGGAGGCCAGGAGGCAGGAATGGTTGGAACTGGAAGAAGAAGATGAAAATGCTTTGGCAGAAAGAAGGAGGCTGATTAAAGAGAAGTTGCTTCAAAGAGAGCAGGAAGAGGCGCTTCCTCAGGAAGAGGAGGAGGAGGATGAAGAAGAGGAGGAGGAGGAGGAGGAATCTGAGTATGAAACTGACTCTGATGAGGAATATACTGGAGTGGCTATGGTGAAGCCTGTTTTTGTTCCCAAGTCTGAGAGAGATACCATTGCTGAGCGTGAGCGGCTTGAGGCTGAGGAACAGGCGCTTGAAGATGCAAGGAAAAGGAGGTTGGAGGAAAGAAGGATTGAGACGAAGCAGATTGTTGTTGAGGAGATCCGAAAGGATGAAGAAATCCAGAAAAACTTGGAAATGGAGGCCAACATTGCTGATGTGGATACTGATGATGAAGTCAATGAGGCAGAGGAGTATGAGGCTTGGAAAGTTCGGGAGATTAGTAGGATCAAGAGGGACAGGGAGGATCGGGAGGCAATGTTGAAGGAAAAAGAAGAGATTGAGAAGGTGAGAAACATGACAGAGGAAGAGAGGAGGGAGTGGGAAAGGAAGAATCCGAAACCAGCTCCACCGCCAAAGCAGAAATGGCGATTTATGCAGAAATATTATCACAAAGGAGCTTTCTTCCAGTCTGAATCTGACGACTGGGCATCCACTGTTGGATCTGATGGTATTTTCACACGTGATTTCTCTGCTCCAACTGGGGAGGATAAAATGGACAAGACAATATTACCCAAGGTTATGCAAGTCAAGCACTTTGGTCGTAGTGGAAGAACTAAATGGACCCATCTTGTCAATGAGGACACAACTGATTGGAACAACCCGTAAGTTCAATTTTCAATGTTCTATTCTTTCAAGAAGAGTGGTAAATTACTTGTTCTATTCTTTGATATTGTTTTGTTGTTGTTTTATCCCAAGAAAACAATATATATTGCATATCTATTCATATTTACCGTACTTCTGAACTTCATCTGCTGTGGAATGGTCCAAAATGTTCTCACATAACTTTGGCATTCTTGGAATGATATTGAGAAGGTTAGGTCAAAAGTGAAATGCATCTACGATTATTTTGTATTTTTTTTCTCTTATGATTTAGTAAATTTTACTCCTTATTACTTTATAAGCCATCACTCATCAGAAGAGTGGAATAAGTATTTTTATGAATAATGGTTTTGTGATGCTGCCTCAAAGCCCAAAATTACTTAGTAATGGGTGTGTAGGGATAGGCAAAAAGTGTGGTGTACCTGTGCAGTTTTAGGAGAAGAGATAACTAGCTTTCAACCTGGCAGCAGAGTATGGGAGGAGGACTTGCTGGTTTGTTGTATTGTAGAAGAGAGAATATAGTAGGTTGTGTAGAAGATATACTGAAATTAGGGTTGGGCTGGGAGTGACTTTACCCTCTTGAAACTGCATGGTAATCTTAAATTTTTCCTATTGTACACAGAATATACCAGGATCTGAACTCCCTTGACTAAGACCCGTTACTGGAATACAAATATTTTTATACTTAATTATGTCATTTTGGTCATTCTTGCTTGCTGCTACCTATCATTTTGCTTATCAAGGAATTTGATTGTGCGTGAGACTGAGATTGATGAAGGAGAGTTGATTGGAAGGAATATAGGAATATTTCAGTTAGAGTAAGCATAATTATGCCATCTCACAAATCCTATTTTATTATTTTGGAATTCATTTTGTAGAAAAATATGTACTTTTGAAACTTTACAATAACACCCATGTCTTCTCTTTCTGTTTGGGTCTTCATGATTAATACTTTTATAAATTTAGCTGGACATTAGGATCGTATTGCATGCCACAATTTAAATGAGTTGTTCACTGACAGCCCTTGTTTTGGTTTATCTAAAATGTTTAACTCTATATATCACCAATTTTTCTGTTACATTGCTTGCTTTACACTTGGATATGTTCACATCTGTACTTAGTTATAGAATGCCTAATTTATACTCTATTATTTTTCCTTAATATTGTTAAGATGTCCTGCATCACATTTGTTAGAACTGGAATTGACCGGTTTAACTAGGAACCGAAGAATATCCCAGTCCAAAATTTCCTAAAAGTCGGATTTGATTCAAATTGGGATAATACCGGGTAGAAAGGTTCAACTAGCTGGCTTAAAAAATGTGTGTTTTGTTTTTTTTGTTGCAGTTTTCTTTTAAGAGACCTGTATTTGCAAATGGATTTTATTTGTTATTATCAAGCTTAAATATGATGTATTAGATTTGTTTGCTTTCATATATGACATACTTTTGTTATATGTTATAACTTTATGATACTTTTAAGTGAAGTTTAAATTTTAATTTTAGAAATTTATGTGTATTATTTTTATTAATACTGGTGAATATATTGTATTATTATATCACAAAAATTAAAATAATAGTATTTTATTGAAATTGGTTTGACTCCAATTGAACCTTTGAACCTCGAATCCATGCCTTTCCTGGTTTAGTGACTGGACTGGTTTTAATAACCTTGTCTCGCATTAACTAGGAATGTGGCCATAATACTCTTTGTAAGACTTGAGTATTCCTCCTCCTTGAGCTAGCTTTTAGGAGTGAGTTAGGCTTGTTTGTTTCTAATAATATGTGTCTGAGTCTGTCTAGTCTTATGCTGGGTTAGCCCTAGATGTCCAATTTTGCAGACATCATGATCCTGATATCCAATATTAGCTACATATGAGTTGTGTAAAAATAATGAGTTGTGTAAAAAATACGTGTTGATCAAGAATATGGGTTGAAATACTCTCTCAGTCTTGCACAGGACTCCCCCCTGGTCTTGCCTTTGAATCAGCAATTTGGGAGCATACATAGCTGCTACTTGTATACTGCAGTTACCTATTGTTTCTATCCCAGTGAGATCTATGATTTGAACCATGAACTGAACATCCTATTTCTGATAATAGTCTTGTAATTGATGATGATGGTGATGATTGCTGTATTGTTTAGTAACATCATTCCCACCATTTCTCTTGGATGATAATTCTGAACATTACATTTATGGGGATTTGAATTGAAGATATAATAACTATTATATGTCTTTAACCCTTCATAATGCTTTTTGTTGGAAAGATATGTGCCTCTATTAGTATGGGTAGACACCTACTTTCTTTTTTCTTTCTCCTGTACACTCCTAGGCTGTAATTGGGTAGGGTAATTTAAAATATGAAAATGAATTTTTAGAGCATTTAAATGCTATATCAATGTACTGAGTTTTCAGTATTTAATATTTTTATTAGAAGTTTCCTGTATGGGCATCCATTTTCATATGGAAACTAGGAATTTGGAGTTAGAAATACATTGGTGAAATTTGAAAACTCCTCTACACTCTTCTACTTGTTGTCTTCGACCTTGTATCTTCTGTTGGCCATGACATAATATTGTCCTTCAAACACCTCTCGGCTGAAGAAAACTGTAGTCTGAATTTAGTAATACTCATGTCCACTAAAAACAACAGATACGGCAAAACAGAACCATGCATGCATTTGGATTTAAATATTATGTAATAAAATTCAGATCATGTATAGATTCTCGATGATATTTCTTTTAGAGTATGTTGGTACTTTCCTTCCAGTCCTTGCGGCCACACTTACACACTTTTGACCATATACCTTACTGGAGCGATAGTTGCTGAAAGGTTCAATGATTGCAGATTGTGTCTGCCAAAGTGGGGGCAACTGTGTTACTGCACTCTTAAGTTTGAATGTCCATGTGGATCTCTCTTTATATTTCTGAATGAAAAAATGGCTTGGAAAATTTCTGTGCCTACTCCTTGTTCTAAATGTTCAAGTGGGTTCACTTGGAAAGGGAACAACTATTTCATTACCTTCATCTGCAGACATGAGTGATTTTAGTTTGAATAAAATTTCTCAACACTGACATGCAAAGTATCACAGTAATGCTGATTCTAACAGTTGATTCAATGGACTTTTTATGTTAATGTTAATAGAAACTGACAGAGTTAAGTTCTACTTGGATGATTGAACCCAATATTTTCTGCTGCTCCATGAAAATGAGTGGTGTGGGTATAAAAGTGCATACCTGCTCATCATATGGTTTAGTAAGATCTCGACACAAGTGGTTTTCATAGTACTTGAGTTTTACTTTTATCATTTTTTTGCTTGTAATTTTTTGATGCTGAGAGAGTATAGCCTTACATGTAAGAGTTATTCTTTGAAATTAATGTCTAGACAGAGATATATTCCCTGTCCTTCGGTGACCATCTTAAATGCTACTTATACTATCTACAGAATGCTGAAGCTGTTTCTGTTTGGATGTTGATGTAACTTATTTAATTAAATCTGCCATACTTCTGATTCATAACTACAAAAAGGAGTCTATACTCTATTTTTCACACCAGAATTTGAACCTGCACTCTCATTTTAGGTGAATAGGTTTGCAGTCATTTTATTGCAATAATCCTTGGAATGATGGGCTTTAGTATATTTAGGTAGCATTCTATGCGTCGTCAAAGAAATTTCTGCATCAGCTTTCGGATGTCTTACTTTTCTTGTGTCTGATCTATAGCTTTCGGATGTCTTACTTTTCTTGTGCCTGATCTATCTCCCTTTCCAAGAATTTGGGATTTTTTAACACAGTTCATAGGAATTCATTTTTCTTAATGCAACTAACCTCCAGACCTTCCGTTCCACTGTAAAAAAGGGTTTCTTTGTTAATTATTACTACTGCAAGAAGCATTTTATAATATTCACTGCTGAAACATTGTTCTCTAACATTCTTGTTAAATTGTTCTGCAGATGGACTTACAATGATCCACTTCGTGCGAAGTATAATGACAAAATGGCAGCAATGAACGCGTCTATGTCAAAACCTAAAGGAAGCAGAAAATTGAAGGATTGGGAATCTCGATGAATTTGAACTCAGAAAATTATGCTTGGAGATCTCGTCGCTTCAGTTATTATACTTGAGATATGTCCTTATCCTGTGTATGCTTGTGCTCTGTCTCAAACAGAACGTAAAATAGTTCATCATGGCTCAAGCATGTATGCTATGGATCATAGAAGGCAATTCATGATGAATTTCTTAGGAATTCAGCACTAGTTTATCCGAATTTTTTTCTCCAGTTAATGAATCATAGCTGATTTAGATCCTGCCAGCCTAGACTACAGACTATATGACATCCTTTCTTTGTTTTGTCATCATTTTAACTTTATTACTGGCTGGCTATTAGGATTTTATTGAGTTTGCTGATGCTTTAGGAGCCACTGTTCTCCAAGTTAAGATGCTATATTTGCACAATTAAGATACTGATTTGTACTCCGACATACGGCACTATGGTGATGGTGTCGATAGGTGCACCAGAACACTAGTAAATGTTGCATAATCTTCCATGTTTGGATAATATTCCATATCTAGCTGAACAGGGGTATATTGAAAGTTATTTTGTATCCAACCTGTTACTTGTTTCTTTACAAGAGTTATTCCCTAATCAATTAATATTGTGCATTAATCCAAAGCTGTTTTGCCATTTCTAACGAGTTAATTATCGAAAGCAAATTTTTAGAAGAACTAGTTTCAAGAGAGAAGGTCGTATTTTGACAATCCCATTATAAATAAAAGAGAAGTAGGATAAATGAAAGTAACTTGTCATCAGGCTTTTGATAAAAACTTTTTACCGGAGCAAACCTATTTGGGCAAAACTTTGTTCAAAAGTATGCGAAGTTAATTTTTAAGTATTCTTTAAAATTCTTTTTAAATTTTAAAATAATTAAAATATAGAATAAAAAATGGAAGGTACAACAGATTAGAAAATAACGTTATTCTCATGTGAATGTAACTTTCTCTCCTTCCAATAGAAATTGTTCGGATAAAAGAATGTAGTTTTTCTGAAAATAAAAGGTATTTGGAAAAAAAGTGGGTTTTGGAAACGGAAGAAGACCAAACTGTGGATATCTTGAAAGGGAACCCTTGTACTCAAATTATGTTAGTAATTTTGATGGAGAAGACCATGTGGTTGGAGAACTAGAGTGGAGAGATGCATTGATTTGAAAGGGATGTCAGGCGGTGATGGTGGCAATGGAAGGCAAAACACTGACCAGGTATCAATGGTGGGAGTTCTCTGCGAACCAACCAACTTGAGAGGATTTCCGAGCAATAGTTATTAGGCGTTTCCAACCATAGAAGGCAAGATCATGCGATTCGATTGAAGGAAGGGTCTCATATCCCATCATCCAAGTAACCACACTACCAGAAGAATCAAACTGAAAGGTTAGTAGATGATATGCTTAGATGTGGTATAATTAGACCTAGTGTCGCTCCTTATTCTAGTCAAAGATGGTAATTACTATACCAATAAATTCCCTATTCCTATCATTGAAGAATTGGTGAGAAGAGCATTGATTTTTCTAACTTTTATTGAAGATCCGTTACCTTCAGACGACTTTCTGAAGTCATGAAGGATATTGTGAGTTTGTTGTCATGTCCGGTGTTGGACTAGCAAATAGACAAGGATCTTAAAGCTTTAAGGGGATTTTTTGGGATTGAGGTTGGTTAGAGATTATGGTAAGATAGTCAAACCTTTGACTCAACTGCAGAAGGATAAGTTTCACTGGAATAAAAAGCACAAGCTTACTTGGAAAAATTAAAAAGAACTGATGGCAGAATTGGATATATTTGTAGGAACACTGGTTTTAAAAAAGGGCCTGAATGGAACTAAACTCTGTAATCAAAATCGCAAAACAAGATTGTCAACACAAAAATAAATAGGCACAAATAAAATAATTTTATGTTGATTCATTCTAATTTCTTTGCTATTTAAAACAAACTGATCAAGAAGTTTTATTATTCAAATAAACAAAGATGCAGGAGGTTAAAAGTAAACCTTTTAGAAGAAGTACATAAATCTCTCTAATTTATAATAAATACATATTTCTCTTCAAGTTACAGTGATTACACACACAGATTACACACACCTCTCAAAGTTAAAATACGTATACAAACCTTACTAAGTTATATCAGAATCTCTTCACGAAAATATCACTGAATAATACTAGCTCTTGGATGCTTACATAGAAAACTTTTTGAGTCTTGAAAAATATAGATTGATTAACTGATGATTTAGTTCGGTACTTAAAAAGACAACTTTGGATTCTTCTAAAAATAAAGATGGATTGAATGATTATTAGGGACTAAAGCTGGAAAGTATTTCTCTACTTTTGATTTTGTATTAAACTTGATTAATTTCATGCAGAAAATAATTTGAAACAACATACAACAATTATATTTGACAGAAATAAGTCTTTTTGAAAACAGAATCATCAATAATTTTAATTTGAAAAACTTCTATACATTTGCACTCATGTGGAACGTTGCTGATCAACTACACCCGGTTGATTTTGTCCCATTAATTATTTTATTTTTCAGATTAAATACAGCAGTAGCAACGTATACAACAAATTGAATCTACATTAAATAAATTTAAAAGCAATTTGATACAGGGCTGGTTTGTCACGTTAATAATATATATGTAAGCTACTGACTTTTAATCTCACTTAATTTTAGAATAAGTTAATTTCAGCACCGTAGAACATGAATACCCAGTTCCAATTTCAAATTGTTTCCATAATGAAATTTCCATAATTAAACAGTCCAAAATATGCAATGACGTGAATTGAAGCACAGTCCAACTTATTTCCAAAAGTTGTTCAGCGTGAATGAGTTAAAAGAAGAATCTATTTTGGTCTGGCAGTAATTGAAACCAATACGAGACACAAGGGTAGTGAAAAGGAAAACACAACAGAGTGAATTCAGCAATGCTGCAGCGTGAAATAAGCAAAAGAAATGCTTGCAATCAAAACTGCTTACACAGTGAGTGAGCTGAAGTTGGTACAATCAATTTTAAATTGTTTCCGTAAAAGTATTAAAAACCAGTGCAAAAACAGCTACTCTAAATTGATTCAATTTTAAATTGTTTCCTTTAACAAAGAGAAGAAGCAAATCAGCCTGAGTTAATAGAAAACAGTGAATGATTTTGATCAGCACAAATTCCAGCTAGCATAATGGAATAAAGAGAAAGAGTTGGATATGAAGAGATACTGATAATTGATATAATCATGGCAATTGATTTTTGCTTTAGTGTACTCAATCTGCAAGAAGTAGTGTGATATTCACTTATTCAGAGTATTAGTTATTAGAGAACCATTTGGAATTTTTTTATAATTTCAAATGCAAAAGTTCCTATCAAATTTAAAGGACAACATTGAACAACCTTAAAGATTCTTGATGCAGTCAAGAGTCAGACCTACAACGGTAGTACTTGGAGCATCCTCTATTGTGAGGATTTGAGGGGGGAGGAAGACATCCTCCACTGTTACTATAAGCTTCACCAGAGCCACCACCATTACAAACTGGTTTGTCTCTCTGTAAAGCTCCATTGGAAATGTATTTCTTCTGCTCCAGAAACCTTCTGCTTATTTCTGACTCCATCAACAGCTCATCCTCTTGATTACACTCAGCTATGGAACCATTGCATGTGCTTGCATGATTGGTGTATGAGAGCACAGTGCAGCTGCTGAAATGCACAAAGCTGAAGAGCATGAAGCAGAAGAAACAAAATCTAAGAGTAATTGGGTTTGAGGCCATTCTTCTGTTCTGTTCTGAGTCTTGGATGTACACTTTCTTCCACCTTCCACCTTCCACTGAGAAGCACTATATAGAGATTAATATTATATTATATGACAGCACCACCTTTTTGAAAAGATGCAAGTTGCATTAGTGACAAGCTGATGGACCGCACTTCACCAAACACTTTGGACAACATGGAAATTATGTTATTTTCCATGTGCTACAGATGTTTTTTCTTTCTTTTCTGTGAAGACAATGATTTACTTCACTAATAATATTGTATATGTAAGAGATAATTGAAATTAAGTGGCTCTCTTGAAGATAAAATTCTAATATGTCTGAAATGTATTGTGCACTCTAAATTAAAAAAGTCTTTATAGAAAGCATGTGATTGGTTTTGTGGCATTTACATATGATGATGCTTGGTTGGTTTTTATTTTTGTCCATTCTTTGTAAAATTCAAGTTTATGAAAAGATTGTGCAAAAAGAAGCAGAAAATGATGGGAGTATATAGTTACTTATCTGTTTTAGCCAAGTTTCTTATTGAAGACCTTACACATATTTAAGAAAGAATACATGAACAAATATGGGGTAAGGTGAATAGGATTATAGGAAGGGGGTTATCATGACAAAAGGAAAAGGAAACAACAGAGACAAAGGTGAGTGAGTGTTGACTTAAATCATACATCTAGAATATTAGGGACATATTTCTTTAAGTTGCCTAACCTAAACTCAGTCTTTGTGACCTCAACCAACAGTTGATTGATGGGATCCATATGAATTTCCTTGGCATCTAACAAAATGAACATAAAGAGTTATTTTCATACCATCCTCAAATTATTACACATGGAAGTTGCAAAGTCAAGGATAAAACTGTGATTTGAGTGTGTTAATTGGAGTTGGTTCCTATTATTTTCTTCCTCTATTATTATATATTAATTACAGAAAGTGGCACACATAGCACAGGTTTGAATCTTCCCACTTGAATAGCATTTCTCATCAATTATATGAAACAGTTTCTTTCAACCTCTGGGTCGGTGTGACTCGGTTGAGGCCAATATATAAAAATAGATATAAATTATCTGAATATTACTATTAGACAAGCGTTTGTTTAACATCAATACAAGTAAAGGCTTCAAACAATAGCAAGCAATTGGGACTCTGCAATGGTTTGTTTTTATACATTTTTTTGCACGTAGGACACAAGTTTTTTAAGGACCTAGTTTATATTCTTTTGTGAGTGCAAATGTTTAGATTTGTTTTGTACTGTGGGACAAAGGGGTTTGACGTAGGGTTCAATACCCTGCAACAAATAGATACTTCGAATATATGTAAAAATTATTTCATGGGACACACATTTGTGGGACAACAAAAGTGCTATGTGGTGTAAGAATTTATTAGCTTCTAAGCAAGATGTCATTATAGAGTTTGTTATTTGTGTTTGCAAAAGCAACATATGCCAGCAAAACATTAATCAATTCATCATATTATAACAGCATAGATATTTTTATTTCATCATAGTATAAACTAAAGTACCCTAGTATAGGAAGGCTTCTCTCTCTACGAAGGTATGTGGGAGGATCATTGTATGCAGACGAGTTGTTTCCAGATTTGAATTCTTATTTTCAGGATAATATGAATGCATAAATATAAAATATGAAAATGGCACATATGATTTCGTTTATGTTCCCGAGGCCTTCATCTTCTGCATTTGCATATCATGGAGCATCCTCTGTTGTAAGCGTTCGATGCTGGCGGAAGGAAGATTTTGCTACAGGCCATGTTGCACTTAGTAACTTCCATATAATATGCTTGCTTGTTTTAGCATATGATAAGTATATTTGTTTTCACGTATTTAACATTGAGTTCTTTGGACCTGATTGTTATAAATCGGATTTATCTATTAATTAGACTTTAATTGAGATTATTGATTAAACTTAAATTTTAAACATGTTTTCTTATTTTTGTTGTTTCTAATTATTTGTAGAGGTGTATCATGTGTTCTATACTCACGAGCAAATTTTCTTTTGGAAAGAAAGGAGGGATATATTCCGTTACTCCTTTTACTTCCAAAGAAGTGAGGAGATAAATTTGCAACAAGGGAATCAAGGAAAAACACATGAAGTGCATCAAGACTAAAGACATAGAAGACAAGAGTCACTCATGGCTTTTTAAAACTTAATCACAAACTTTTGTATCTTCTTATACCTACTAATGCCTGCACTATGTTTGCTCCTCTCACTCCTTACCTTCTTCGGTCATTAAGAAACTCTTAAAGGACTTTGAAGGAATATTTCAAGATCCTCCTAATGGGCTTCCACCCATATGAGGTATTGAACATCAAATAGACATCATTCCCGGATCAACATTGCTCAATAAGCCTGCATATAGAAGTAATCCTGAAGAACCAAAGGAGATCCAAAGACAAGTTGATGGACTCTTGGAAAAGCAATGGATTCGTGAAAGCATGGGCTTGTGTGCCATCATGCCATGCCTGTATGTAATTCTTATCCCTAAAAGGGATGAGACTGTAGATCTTGATATATGAACTATGTGGTAGTATTGTAATTTAAAAATATACATTTAAGAAGCGGATATAATCAGATAAGGGTTAAAGAGGGAGATGAATAAAAAAAGCATTTAAAATAAAGTTTAAACTTTATGAATGGCTTGTGATGCCTTTTGGATTAACAAACTTTCATGAAACTCATACATCATATGACCATGCATGAACATGAACATCATCTTAGGGTTATGTTTGAGTTATTAAAAGATGCTACTTTATATGTAAATAAGGAAAAATGTATTTTTGCGATGAATAGTGTCAACTTTTTTGGCTTCATCACAAGTAAAAAAAGAGCGGGTAAATGTGATAAAAGGTTGGCCCACACCCAAGAACGTTAGTGAGGTGAGATCTTTTCATGGGCTTGCTAGTTTCTATCATTTTTTTTGTAAAATATTTTTTCAACCATTAACAACCCTTAATGAAATTTTAAAGAAAAATCTTCATTTTTCATAGAAACAAGAATAAGGGGAGACTTTTCAAAAATTAAAACATTATTTATCAAATGCAGGTATCTTGACTCTTTCAAATTTTTTGAATTCTTTTGAGATAGAGTGAGATGCATTAAATGTAAGAATAGGAGTAGAGTTAATTCAAGAAGGTCACCCTATAGCCTACTTTAGTGAGAAGTTGAAGGATAGTCATCAAAATTATATCACTTATGATAAAGAACCTTATGCTTTGGTTAGGTATTTGCAAAATTAAAGACACTATCTTTTATCAAAGGAATTTGTGATTTATAGTGATCATGAGTGTCTTAAATATTTGAAAAATTAATTCAAACTTAACAAAAGACATGTTAAGTGGATATAGTAAATTGAACAATTCCCCTTTGTGATCAAACACAAGCAAGGTCATAAAAATATTATTGTTGATGCTTTGTCTAGAAGACATACCTTCCTTGTCACTTTAGAAACAAAAATTTTGGGGTTTGATCACATTAAGGAGTTGTATCAAAGTGATGATGACTTCTCTAATTTAGAAAAATTGTTCCACGAGTGCTTGCAAAGGGTTTTTCATACACACAATTGAAGAAATTAGAACTTATTGTGACTTAGAATTGTGCATTCTTAGACATTTAATTTTTATATTGTTAGTTTAATTTTTAATAAGTTATACTTAACTTTATTTTCATAAGCTTTTGATTTGGACCAGTTTTTTTATTAGTAAGTCTAGATGAATACAAATAAATTATGTAAAATGCACATACATTGTTCTAGCCAAAACCAATGTAATAATAGGTCCCTTTCTTGATTTTTTATTTAATAATTTTAAATGGACTTTTTTTATTGGTGAGTATATAACATCAATATAATATTTGTATATTTTACATCAGTTAAGTACTGTAAAATATGTTTCATTTTCTATATCGACTACATCTATATGGGTGATGAAACCGATGTAAAAATTCATTGATAAGTAACGTAAAATGTATTTTTTTATACCGATGTGAGGTTGTTATTTATACTGACATCTTAGATAGCAAGGGTGAGTATATTGAGAGTTTCTCGCTTACTTGGGAATTCACAATTTCCTGTATGCTGAGATTATAAGAGTCATTCTTGCTATTGAACAAGTTCCAAATGTTGGTTATAGACATCTTTTGTTTAAATGTGATTCGACTTTGCTTTATAAAGCTTTTTTCTTTGGCCTATTGATTCATTGAGATCTTAATGGGAGACGGAGAAAATGCTTAAAGATCCGTCAAAAATAGAGTTCAAAATTTCACATGTTTTTGTGAAGAGAATCATTGTGGGAATAGGTTACATGGGGTTAGATAATAAGATAAACTTTAAATAACATTATATTATATTATGCCTCATGCTTTTAGTTGACTTTTTTTTTCACAGTTGATATTAGCTTCCTACCCCTACGTTTCGTTTTACATAAGTTAAAAAGAAAAACTAAAACCAGATAATTATAGTTTTTAAAAATTGTCAAACTCCCTCTCCATTAGCCATTCCATTCATTCAAAATAAAACTCAGAAAGGTTAGGTAACAATACGACTCAAAATAGTCAAGTTAGAATTTATTTAAAAGTTACAATATTTAAATAACTTTCATTAAATTAATATAACTCCAAAATACTGTTTATTTTTTTCAAAAGAAGAATGCATTTTATCATAGCAAATATATTTTCAGTAATTTAACTTCAATTTAATAGACAATCGTCTTAGTTCGAGCCAAAAACTTCTGTAACACATCAACTTCAATGTTATGTTGAGAATTGCATCTTCCATTTTGCAAGATACCAAAAAACAGATATAAAGATTGTACCATGGATTAGGACTCTACATCTTGTCTTGCAACTCTGTTAAAGCTCTCTTGTCTTTGTTTGTATATATGATGTCATTGACAGTAGGTCACTTGTATAGGTTGTCTATTTGATCCCTGTATTGACTCACAACTCTATCTCTTCTAATTTTCATGGTCGGTGTCATTAGACCATTGTCAATCTGGCATAAGAGAAAAGGATCAACCAAATTTATCAGTTTTGTTATGTGAATAACAAACAACATACAAGATACTACAACTTTGAATCCGATTCAAAATCTAACCGTGAAGGGTTCATTTACAATAAGGATTGGTCCGATTTGAAATGGAGATTTAGACATCCTGCATGATGAATAGGACACAGAATGGGAAAAATGCAAATCAATCAAGATTAGAGTATAGAAAGGAAATAAAATCAATGAACACCAATTAGGTCACACGTGAACTCTTTCTTTTATCTTCATTCTATTTTGGTCATCAAGAAAATTAACATGTGATATCCCACTTAATGAACTAGCTATAGGAACGAACTCGATTCTTTTTTGTGTGTGCATCAAGATGTTATTCCTCTTTATAAATATTGCTCAAAACTTTGTTTTCTGAAAGATATAGTTAACACTGTCTTTCCCTAATACAATAAGCATAAACTTTTTCACGCATTCAAAAGAAACAGAAGTGAAACCAAGTCTTACCAGGTTTTTAACTCTTCATAAATTAGGCTCCTCACTTTTTCTTCACTGACATCTGAATTGTCGGAATTTATAATTGACAACTTTCTTGCTGCCATCAAGACTTCCTCTTTGTTAGGAACTATTACAGCTCCTAGACGTCGCTTATCCTTACAGTTATTAACAAGAAGTTAAATCACTACATTTTACACTGTCTGAAATATATTTCATACGTAATGCTTGATCTATAAGAAATTGAAAGAAACTAAGAGTTCACCTGGCCAACAATAACAATTTGTTGAATTAAGCTACTCTTCATTGCAGCTTCTTCAAGTTCCACCGGTTCAACATTTTCACCTTCTCTTATTAGAGCAAGTGATTAGTACATAAAAGGGGAAAAAATAAAAGCCTGGTAATCATAAGGATTTTGTGCACAGGAAGAAGTTGAAATTGAGGTTTAAAAGATATTTTTTAAGATTGTATGATTACGTTAACAAATGAAAGAACTAATTGTCTTAGAGCCTGAAAATATTATTTGATAGAGAATTTTATATGTTCAAAACTCCGTCCAATCTATTTAAAGGTCTATGATTTCCAAGGTATCAAACCAGTGTAAAAACAAGGTGGAACAAAATTCAACTTGTTTTTATACAGGTTTGTGCTCCAAAAACAGTTTGTTTATAATGATGTTCATTATTCAATATTTCTTGGATCTCTTGTTGAACAACGTAGAATTTTCCTTTACATAGTACACGAAATGCAATATATATATATATATATATATATACACTTGCTAGAGATATTAAGTTTGTAAATCAATTTTAAATTTTTTTTTGGAAAAAATTTGGAATTAAACTTCTATTCTCTACCACATCACACTCAAATTGATGACAAATTAAAGTAATGAATAAGTTCTTATCCACTTTGTTGAGAGTAATTTTAGAAGGAAAGAAAAAGTTTTGGAATGGACATCTTTCTCATATAAAGTTTGGTTATAAGTGAGTAGTCCACGGGAAGAGGTTGTTTATGGTTTTAACTTTACTACTACTCTTGATTTATTTCCACTTCTGGATATGGCTTCTTTATTCCATAAAAATGAGTGTCTAGATATGAGTTTATCAAAAAGTGTCATGAAAGGTGAAAAACCATATTAAAAAACAAATTCAAAACTATGTTGAATACAACAATAAAGGGAGAAGAAACTTACTTTTGATGAATGAGATTAGGTTTGGCAAAATCTGAGAAAGTTCTCTCTTAGATGAAGTCAAAACTTAGTTCAAGAGGAAATATTTCATTCCAAGTCCTCCGGAAAATGAATGATAATGCATATAGACTAGATCTTTCATCTGAGTATAGAGTCAACTCTACTTTTAATATTTGTGATCTATCTCTTTTTGCAGGGGCTACTAATCATGAGGATGATTTAGATATGAAGACAAATCCTTCTCAAAAGGAAAGGTTTGATGGAGGACCACCACACATTAGGTCTTTGATGAGGTACACCCTTAAAAGGATTGAAGAAAACACTTTAAAAAAGAAGACTCTCCTACTTTAGATTGTAGATTATTATAATTTTCTTTTTTTTTTCATAATTTTGATGTACTTTTTCTTTATATTTTTTATAGGATTTTGTAAAAGTATATGTGGACCTCGATTGAGCCTCATTTGGACCCAAATGGATCTTGATTAGACAACCAAAACCTTAGAAAACTTCAATATATTTTGGCCAAGACATAGAAGAAGGAGCTTGGAAGCTTGGAATCCCATATCAATTGAGAGAGGCCATAATGAGGCCTATTTTGGGTGCTCCATTAATCCATGTATATGTGTCGATTTTGTTTGAGTTTATGCTTCATTAGTCCCATATTTTTGTGACATGGAGTGCAAAGGACTAAGCATATATATAGAACTTCTTACCTCTTATAAGATTCACCTTTTTTATGAATGAGAATAGAATTACTTGTATATTTTCTTTTTGTCGTTATTCTTAAAGGTCAAAATGAGAATAATCTTATCCTAATTCTTTTATAATAAACCTTCCTAATGGAACAATCCAAATTTCTTCTTAAAAACTTGGGAGTTTTAAGAATTTTTTTCTTCCACCTGCTTGGTTTAAAGATGCTTCCATAGTGAACACTAACAAATGCGTCCAAATCATTAATCCCCACTCTATGCCTGTCATCTCTATCCATTACAACTGCGAGGCTACCCTCATCCTCTTTCCTCTAACCACAATGGTTCTTGCTTCAGTATCAATTTCTTTTCTTGATATTGGGTAAGCAAGATGCTTCGTTTTCTTGATTTCTTTATTTGGTTCTGGAGTAAGAGCAACGCAAAGTGCAAATGAGTGTTTACGGGTGGCGGATTCTCTATCGTGGGTAGCTCCATCATCTCCAATAATGGTGGCAGGTAAGTGTGCCTTACCTAAACTAGAAAGTTTTTCATATATACAATTGACTTTTAGGCTACATCTATTATGTTGTATATATATAAATGACTCTTATTCTATGTCAATTTATTTATTTTTTATGAATGTTGATATTGAATTATGAGATAAATAACATACAAGAAAATTTACAAAATTCTTGTTAGGATCTACATTTTCTACAAACAATTTAAAAAAAAAAATCTAATTGAACAATTTTAAAAACAAAGTATACATACACACATATAATATATATATATATATATATATATAAGATGGCCAGCACAAGTGAAGAAGGCTTTCACCTTTGTAGTTATGGGGAGGGTTAGATGATTTAAGATAAAAAGAATTTTACGAGTATGAGTTATAAAGAACTTTTCTAAAAGTTCCTTTTATTGGCTATGTGCTTTGTTTCACATCTGTAATGGATGAAAATTATATAAAAGCGTTCATACAGACATACAAATTCTAACATTCTATGATAAATAGATTGCATTTTAGTGAAACTTGTACTTACCTGTCGAAAGTACGATAGTGTCTTTGGCACGGCCTTCCACAATAATCATTCCACTAGAGTGACGACTCCGCCCAGTTGAATGATAGGGAGCAATCCACCCTATATCACCAGTATTCAGCCATCCATCCCCATCTAAGGCCTGACTTGTAGCTAAAGGATTCTAATACAAAGACAGATAACTATTACAATTTCATCCAGAAAACATCAGTAGAAAACGTCAATAAGAGCTGGCTTAATTATACAAAATTACAGATGATGACATAAACAACATAGAAGGTGTAGAGATCAATTCCTTTATGTGTATTAGTAATATACCATAAGCCATCTCTTACTCTTATGTTGCCATTTCCTCAATTATTTTGTACACGCACAAGAAAAATTTAACTGCAAAGGAATCTCCCATAAATTTGCTGTAAGAAACAAAACTGATATGAAGGCATTTTCTCTCTCCCCTCCCCCTACACCCCCACACAGTATATTTGCAAAGAAATGTTCTCACTCTAACAATGCAAATTACCTTGAAGTATCCTTTCATCACTTGTGGACCCCTGACTTTCAAAATTCCCTTTGAACCAGGTGGAAGAACTTCATCCGTTTCAGAATCTACAACTTTGAATTCTGTTTGATGAATTGGATGCCCAATAGATCCAAGAACCTTCAGAACATTGTATCTGTAACATTCTCAGATAAATGCACCACAGGATGGACATTGTTCTCTTAAAGAATTTCACTAAAAAAGTAAAAGACCAAACGGAAACTACAGAATTTTAGTAACTGATTACTATCAAATTTTCAAATACACTATTTTAACTCACTTTATTATTGAGTGAATTTGTCCCATTAAATAGTGAGTGAGTCACACATGAATTTCACCAAATAATAAATAGAATGCTGTCAACATTCTTCAATTTTCGATGAATTAAATAAGTTGCTTACATTACAACCAGGCCGTCGAGCAGCAACAACTGGGGAAGTTTCTGTTAAACCATATCCATTTTGTACTTTGACACCAATTGCCTGCACGATATAAAAGAAGCACCAATGTGAAGTGGCCAAGTAGATTCCAAAAAGTTTGTTACGAGTTACACATGTTTGAAATATCAGACCTCAAAAAACTTATCGACTTCCCACGGCAAACTACCACCTCCACTGATTCCAGCCTGTACAGAACCAAGAAGCTTCTCTCGTCAAACCACAATTTCCAAAATCATGAACAATGACACAATATATATGGTGTATGGTTTAAATGAACAATGTCTCTCTCTCCAAACTCAGGATAGGTGATCAAAGTTAATCCTAAGAAAGGCAAAAGAAAAAATATTAAAATACCACCAAGAATATGGTGAAAAGGAAATAAGACAAGTAGGTTGCCATTGTCCATTAGGATGTCTCATTCATTTGCAAGAGACTCAATGCACAATTATATTCTTTCAGAAAAAAAAAAAAAAAAAAAAAA
>Ga0099824_1002283_pt1 | contig 27974 bp, 10 predicted proteins | sample SiratrowhiteBW_FD_76837 | JGI IMG/M metagenome (GOLD analysis project Ga0099824, IMG submission 76837) | Root nodule microbial communities of legume samples collected from California, USA - Siratro white BW | ecosystem: Host-associated > Plants > Roots > Nodule | place: USA: California...
AATATATATATATATATATATATATATATATATATATATATATATATATATATATATCTTTAAATCACTTATTAAAACATATTAATATCATATTAAGATGTTACACGAAATATAACTACAAGTATTATAAACACTTTTTTATAATATTAAATATATTTTGAGAATATTTTTTTTCAACTATCTATATTTTTCAATAAATATCAAATGTCCCTATCTATTATAATAACATTTTTGTTTAGTTTATGTTGGATAGAATGTTTTTAGTTATTAAGATACGATTTTGATGTTTAAAAAGTATTACAGATTGACCATATAACTCCTGTTAGCATTTTTTAGCATTGAAATTTTCAAACTCTTTGTAGAATTTTATATATGTTTTACAAAAGTAAAAAGTAATACGAAAATTGCATCACTAAAACTAACTTAAGCATGTTTAGCATCTTTAATAATTAGATTTATACAAAATTCTACAGAAAATATTCAAAAAATATTTTTAACATGATGGTTAATATTCCAAGTGAATAAAAGTTTATAGAACTTTTCATTGTATTTTTCCTAAAAAGATTCTAATTATTTTGATGACACTAGGGATATTTAGTAATTTTTTAATTTTAGGGGAGAAAATTATTTGAAAATCATATCTGGAACATACTTGATTCTTAAAAACAAATATGTGTGATAATTGTCAAATTCCCCGCATTTTTATCAAATATAATAATATTGTTTAGTATATGAATAATATGAAAAAATAGTATAATATTTAATATAGTATTTTTTTTCGTTTATAATACATTGTTAATGACCTGCTGATTTAAATAATATAGATTAATTTTTAACCGATTTTTGTTATTAAATTTAACAACTTTTAAGATAATAATTACATATAGGGCTAATACAAATAATATAGATTAATTTATAATCGATTTTTGTTATTAAGTTTAACAACTCATAATACAACAATTACTTATCGGGTCAAAATACCTATAAATATAGCCTCACTTTTCAAGAAGTACTCATTCAATATCATACTTGCTGACTTAATATTCATCTCTATGCTCTTATTCAATTGATTATCAGAGAATCTTCTGCAGGTGAATCTCTACTCAGAACACAATCAACAAAGCTCGGATAGACGCCTTTGAAGGCCTATCAATTCAGTCATAGTTTAACTTTCTTGAAGTCAAGGTTAAATAACATCGGAAGGTTCCAACTCAGGTCCCAGTAAGAACATTTGGCACCTAACATGGGGTCTAGTAAAAATTGTTCCCGAACCATAAGTCTTATGATACTCACTAGTAGCATAATTGTGATATCATCATCATCAACTTAATTCATGAATATATTCCTCTGCTATTGTTGCTAGAATAGTGTTGTTAAAAAATCTGAGTATGCTTTGTGATTGCAGTTAGTTTGATCTCTCACATCAAAAAGGAATTATTCTTGTTACTGCATATAGAGTGTGATCGTGTAAAAATGCATGTATAGAAAAGTCATTGGTGACCTACCTCTCTTTCCTGAGAACTTACCTAGAGTACTAGTTTTCAGTTCATAATTATTGTTCCAATAGACAGTACTATTCATAGTGAAAAGTGCATAAGTCAATTTTAAATCCACCATGGGTCTTGGGCAAAGTTATTCCCAGACCACAAGTCATATGATCTTAACTAGAAGTCGGAGTTCAAGACTTTTCTAGGAATAACTTAGAGCTTTGATTTCAAATTTAACCATTCATAATGAAGCACTATGAGTGAGAAAGCTCCAGTCAACATTTCAGCACAATCAGAAAATATTTCATTTTTGGATCTTTGAAACTACCAACATTAACAGTGACAGGAATTTGTTGTGAACAACAACACTTTACAAAATTTTTGGTGCTTTTACATACCTCAAATGGATAATCCCACTGTTCACATTAAAGAACTATGAGTAAGGAATCCTTAGTAAATATTGTAGCTCGATAGGACAAGGTTCACCACTAGATCTTCAAAACAATTGAGGTTGGTTGTTGTAAGAAGTCATTGGGAATTTTATTGGCCTCTCTCTCTTTTCACCACATAAAAAAAATTACGTTTGGGCCTCACAAGGAGAGAACCAATCCCTTGGGCCCTCTTACTTCATCTGCTCAAGGAGGTGAACAACTTTTTCATAGAGAGAACTGTGACGACAATAACTAATAAGATCGGGGCAATAAGCACTGTGATGCCCACCATAATGAACTGCAAGCTCTTAACGAATAAATTGTAACTTTACAATAGGATCGGATAATACATCAATCCCAACCAAGTCTGTTTCTACAGAACTCGAGGACTCAGTATAAAGAGCAAGTTGTTAAGTCTCATTCTGCCATTCCAACAAAGCTCGATGAGGTCCTTTAACCAATGTAAGAAGATTGTCAACCACAAAACATTGTGCAATCACATACATGGCAGACTCAAGTCAGTGGTCAATTTTGAGCTTCTGAGACCCTCAATTTAACACCACCAGAAGATCGCTCTTGAGGAGCTGACATACATACATAATCTCGAGAGTATGATCAGTAGTTCCCTTGCATAATAGTTTGTATGCCTTTATTGAATGTAGAGATCTAAACTCATTTGGATGATTTTTATCCTTTCACAACTGATGTCATGCAAGCTCAACTACTCAACAATGAAAGCGACCAAAAGTTAAAGCATACAACGACTCCTTAGAACCAGAGGCACATGTTAAGGCTTACCTCACCTAGGCCGACCTTTTCTCCAAGGACCTAAGGATGCATTGTCGACTATTTTTCACCACTCTAAAGGGAACAACTGGAATGATACTACTCACTTCCTCAGAGCTCAATTGATTCCTTTCGCACACTTTGTCCTGGTTGACATCTTAGTTTGTTGATACGAAGCTAATGGTCACATGTTCGACGTCACTACAACATGTCACTTAGGGCGACATCGAGCCTTTACAACAGTACATGGCTTGATTCTCTAAAGCCACCTTGAACATTCCCAATTTGCATCCAGTAGTGGCCATGCACACTCTCATGGAATGCTCCAACTATGACACCTATCTTCAATGATATCCATTGTTTTTATGCTGCACATGCCTATAAAGTTTCCCACTAAGGATGGTATATTATTACGGTTAAGGCCGATCCACTTTTAGAATGTTATTCTAAAAGTCTCAAAGTAGGTCATACTTGATACTGAGTTCGAACCCAAAGAGAATCTTCCCACTTTTGATGAGTCCATGATACAAGGTCAACTCGATTCTCTACGCATGAATTTTGTTTATTTAAAAAAGAACAATGTACTCTTTTTTCTTAGTTTGGACTTTATCCTTGAGGAGGGTTTTGCCAAACAAGATTTTAAAGAGACACGCTCTTGTAATAACTCATTTCCATAAAGGTGACACATTTTTCTATCATAGAATAGGAACAATCAAAAGACATTGTTTGGCCACATTTGATATTTTGGTTGAGCAACCAAGTATAGTCACACCTATATCCTGGTCAAACGACAATATTGGGACTCAACCAAATTTGGTCACACATATATCATGGATAAAGGACAATGTTTTGATCCAATCAAGAACTTTGTCAAAGTGACCCAGTTCGGTCACATGTACTATGACCAAATGAAAATATTTGGACTCAAAGTACTTTGGACAAGCAACCAAGTTCGGTCACACATGTATCCTAGCCAAATGATAATGTTTATACCCAACCAACTACTTTTGTCGAGCAACCCAGTTCCGTCACACCTATATCCTGACCAAACGACAATGTTTGGACTCAGCGAAGTACGTTGACCGAACGACCAAGTTTGGTCACATATATTCTGGTCAAACAATAATATTTGGACCCAACCAAGTGCTTTGATCGAGCAACAAAGTTCGATGCCACATATATCCTAGCCAAACGACAATGTTTAGACCCAGCCAAGTACTTTGGCTAAGCGACCTAGTTTCATCACATATATTTTGGCCAAACAAAAATGTTTGGACCCAGCAACGTACTTTGGTCAAGTAACCAAGTTTAGTCACACATATATCCTGACCAAGTGACAATGTTTGGACCTAACCAAGAACTTTGCCCGAGCAACAAAGTTTAGTCATACATATATCTTAGCCAAATGACAATGTTTGGACCCAGATAAGTACTTTTGCCTAATGACCCAGTTTGATCACATATATTCTGGCCAAACAGCAATGTTTAGAACCAACCAAGTACTTTCGCCAACCAACCAAGTTCGGTCACACATATATCCTAGCCAAATGACAATGTTTGGACCTAACTAAGTACTTTGGCCGAGCGACCCAGTTCAGTCACATATTTTGGCCAAATGAAAATGTTTGGACCCAGCTAAGTACTTTGGTCGAGCGACCTAGTTTGGTCACTTATATTCTAGCTAAACGACAATGTTTGGATCTAACACTAGAAGAAAAAACACATTCCACGGTGGGATATCGTCGTGATTAAGATGGAACAACAATTAAAAACCACACAGTGACATTTTTGAAATTAAGTACAACTATACCAGCGCGGTTGACGCGAGAACCGCGATGGTAAGACACAAATATTTTAAAATTGAAAACTGAAGGGAGATACCAACCGCGTTGGTATCTGCAAAACAATTTTTAAATTATTTTGCAGGAGGGTACGATTGCGGTTGTTAGTGGGAACCGCATTCGTATATCACATACAAACGCGGTTTCCACTAACAACTGCGTTCGTATCCCCTTCTTTTAGGGCTTTTTACATGTTTTCCTTCTCGCTTTCGTCTTTCTCTCTTTCTCTCGAGTAGTGTCATTCTTCCTCTCTCGGTCTCGCCCTTTCATTCTTCCTCTCTTGGTCTTGCCATTGCATTCTTCCTCGTGGTCTTGCTTGGGCCATTTCGCCATTCCTCGTGGTCTCGCCATTTCGGCCGCCACCACCACCACCACTAAGAAAGTCTGCTTCCGTGCCCCCCACCACCACCACCACTCAGGTCTCTCTTTCTTTCTGCCTCATTCTTCTACTCCAAACTTCTTACTACTTGTTTTTAGTATTGTTTTACTCAAACCCATTGTTGATATTGCTAAGCATGAACCAATCTTATAGTCACGCATTTGATGTTAATATTGTTTTACACAAACTGCATGGTTAACTTTCAACGTTTTCTGTAGCAAGTATTGGATACCTTGATTTTTAGCCATTTTTGTTGAAAGTTTGGCATTTTGGGTGGCATAGAGTTTTATCCGAGAAAGAGTGTTGGAAAGTCTCAAGTCAGGTTGGTGACCCTTAAATGCGCTTATTTCTTTTGTTTTGGTGACCCTTAAAATACACTTATTTCTTCTGTTTTCAAGGTCCATAGCCATTCCTTCTCAACTTGGATTTTTCGTTTTGGTGTGTATATTAGATTAACTTGGTGTGTATATTAGATTAATTAAACATGTTGTATTATCATAAAACTAGTAGTTATACAAATGTATCATAATTTTCTACACTTATTCAATTTTCTCTATTTAACTTCATTTTCTATTTTTGAGGTATCTGCCATAGTCGTCCACACGCTTCTCAAGTCTGCTGCCATTGTATCGTGGTGGTGCTACCATTGTCTCTACTTTTCAGGTTCGTCCATTTCTTTTGTCAAATTCTCAATGCTTCTATTTAATTAACTTACTAGGATGATGTTAGAGAGATTAGAGTATATCACTAGGATTGTATTATGTTTATCATGACGTGTTAGTATTGAGTCTAGGGATGTTCGATCCCCGGCATTTTATGTTTTCTGTAATATTTATGTTTATCATGACGTGTTGGTATTGAGTCTGGGGATGTTCGATCCCCGGCATTTTATGTTTTCTGCAATATGTATGTTTATCATGACGTGTTGGTATTGAGTCCAAGGATGTTCGCTCCCCGACATTTTATGTTTTCTGTAATATTTATGTTTATCATCACGTGTTGGCACTGAGTCCGGGGATGTTCGATCCTCGGCAATTTTAGGTTTCATTTGTGTCTTGTTTAATATGTATGATGTCTTTTTTGTATACGTAGTCATGGATCGAAGTTGGATAATTGCAAGTCGAATCAGTGATGAGTATGAGAACGGTGTTGAAGAGTTTTTACAACTTGCTAAAAGGAATGAAATAGGAGTAAATAACAAATATTATTGTCCGTGTGTGAATTGTGTAAATGTGATAAGACAAGATATTGAGTTGATACGAGAGCGTGTTCTGTGTGATGGTTTCTTGAAGAGCTATACAATATGAACTTAGCATGGTGAAGTTTTAGAGCAATATTCTAGAAAATCTACAACTGAATGTGAATATTCTAATATATATTCTGAGGATTGCATAGAAGACATGATTCGTGATATTGGAAAAGATAGTTTCCACTAAGCACATGTGTATGATTCATTGAAAGATGATTCAGTCACAAAATTGTATCCCAGTTGTTCTACTTTTTCCCGCTTGTCAACAGTAGTGTGATTATTTAATATCAAGGCAAGCAATGGATTGACTGATAAAAGTTTCACTGAATTGCTAGAACTGTTCCATCAAATACTTCCAGAAGGTAATACATTGTCAAGCAGTCACTATGAGGCGAAGAAGATATTGTGTCCAATGGGTATGGAGTACCGAAAAGTACATGCTTGTCCCAATGATTGCATATTGTACAGAAAAAAGTTTGAAGGATTGCATAAGTGTCCTAGATGCAGGGTTTCAAGATACAAAGTAAAGGATAATGACAATGATGATGATGACATGAAAAAAGGTCCTCCAGCAAAAGTATTGTGGTATCTTCCAATCATACCACAATAAGACGCTTTTTTGCCAATGTTAATGATGCAAAGAACTTGACATGGCATGCAAATGGAAGAAAATGTGATGGGTTGTTACGACGTGCTGCCGATTCACCACAATGGAAGAAAGTTGACTCTTTGTATCCTGAGTTTGGAAAATCCAGAAATCTCAGACTTGGTCTTGCAACAGATGGTATTATACGGTAATTAAGTAGCAAACATAGTTCATGGCCTGTTTTGCTAATTATTTATAATTTTTAATATTGGTTGTGCATGAAGAGAAAATATGTGATATTGTCTATGATGATATCAGGACCAAGGCAACCCGGAAATGACATAGATGTTTATCTAAGTCCTTTGATAGAAGATTTGAGGTTGTTATGAGATGAAGGCGTTGAGGTTTTCGATGCATATGAAAAGGTCAGTTTCAATTTGCGAGCATTGTTACTATGGACTATTAATGATTTTCCAGCATATGGAAATCTTAGTGGTTATAGTGTCAAAGGAAATAATGCTTGCCCAATATGTGAAGAGAACATGAGTTACCTTTAGCTAAAATATAGATTCTTTGAGCCACAAAGCATACAAATGTTTGGAAATAAAAGGTTGGAATGTCAAACTTATATACAAAAATGGATTGGAGAATCCAAAAAGAACATTTATTTTGCCCCAATTATTCAATCGTAAGTTACTAACCTTTATATTTTTTATTTCACGTAATTTAGAGAACATCAATAATGGATTCATTATTTTAGGAGCCATTGGCAACTAATGGTTATTTGTCCTTTCGATAACACTGTGGTCTGGTTCTGTTCATTACATAAGAAGCCAACTAATGACTTCAAACAAGTGGTACAAAGATATGATTTAATTTACCTTATAAAATATTGATCTTGTTTGTATAATATGCAAGTTATTACCAATCATCTCTGATTTTAGTGCAATTAATGTTATTAATGTACTTGGCAGTAGATCTATATCCTCATCCCATAGCCTACGTTGGGTGCAGCCTAAGGTATTTTTATTCTTAATTAAACCTATTAAATTCGGTGTTGACTTGTTTAATGAATTAACTTTGATGAAATTGTAGTGTAACAAACAAAAAGGAAGTTGGGAATGTGGCTACTACGTCTTGCATTGGATGAAGACCATAGTCCAAGCCCATATTACCGACTCTTGGGAACATGTATGGAAGTGTTCAAATTAGATAAAATTATGATGAGCATATGATGATAACTACTAACACTATTATTCTATTTCAGATGTTCATAGATCCAGACCCAATTGAACACAAGTACATAGAAGATATTTGGACAGAATGGGCAACTTACTTCATTGAGAAGAGAAATGAAATCTTATAGTAAACTTGTAGTAAGTATAGTATAATGTATAGTAATATTTGTCTAAGTTGTAGTATATTGTAACAACTTTCTAGTGTATGCATATATAGACTTATATAATGGTTGTGGAAATACTTAGAATTGTTGTATTTGTGGAAAATTGAATTTTGAATTGAGTATGTGTTGAATTGGAGATATTGTATTTTGAATTTTGGTTTTGGTAGCAGCAATTGAATTTTGGTTGTGCAGCAGCTGTTTAATTTTGGTATTGGGCAGCAGCGAATAGCTACTGCCAGTTTTTGCTATTTCTGCACACTATGAGCCATTTTTTAACGCGATTTCTGAAGAACCGTGGTGGTATGTTATACTTTCTATCGCGGTTGTACAACCGCATTGGTATCTTCAGTACTTTTTATTGCAGTTACATCCATCGTGGTTGCACAACCGTGCTTGTAAGCCTTATACAACCGCGATTAAATATCTTTTTTCTACTAGTGTAACCAAGTACTTTGATCGAGCAGCCAAGTTCGATCACACATATATCCTAGCCAAATGACAACGTTTGGACCTAGCCAAGTACTTTGACCAAGCGACCCAGTTCAGCACATATATTGTGGCCAAACAAAAATATTTGAACCCAACAAAGTACTTTGGCATAGCGACCCAGTTTTGTCACATGTATTATTGTCAAACGACAATGTTTGGACCTATCCAAGTATTTTGATCGAGCAACTAAGTTCGGTCACACATATATTCTAGAGAAATGATTATGTTTGGACCCAACCAATTACTTTAGCCTAGCGACCCAGTTCAATCACATATATTCATGCAGAATGACAATGTTTAGACTTAGCCAAGTAGTTTGGCCTAGCGATCCAGTTTGGTCACATATATTCTGGCCAAAAGAAAATGTTTGGACCTAGCCAAGTACTTTGGCCGAGCAACCCAATTCCCTCACATATATTATGGGCAAAACGACAATGTTTGGATATAGTCAAGTACTTTGGCTAGGCAACCAAGTTTGGTCACACATATATCAGGCAAATGACAGTTTTTGGTCCCAACCAATTACTTTGGTTGAGCGACCTAGTTTAGTCACATATATTCTGGCCTAATGACAATATTTGGATCCAGCCAAGTACTTTGGACAAGCGACCACTCAACGACATATATAAAGATCTTGGTTAAACGACCAATTTTGGTTCATTTAAATACTTCGATTGAATGACACAGTTCGGTCACATTTAATAATCTTGACCAAGCAATACCGTCTAGTCACAATTTTAAGAACTTTCCCAAACATCACAGTTCAATAACATTTAAAGATCTCAGGCGAACAACATAGTTCAATTACATTTAATGATCTTGACCGACATAATTCGATTAAGTTTAATAATTTTGTCCAAGCTCCAATCACTAGGTAACACCAAATACCCTTTTCTGTTACACTCAATATATCGAGTATATCCCTCTAAGCCGACTTCTCCTAGTTCGCAAGCTTGGTCTTCAGTTCCGCCTCACTCTTGTTAAGTTTTTCAATTTCTTCTCAAAGGAGTAGGACTCAAGCTTCAACCTCCTTCAATTTATTCCTCACCTCCTTGGCGCCTTCAAGCCTTTAACAACCTTACCTTGACTTCGAAAGCCTTGAGTCTATCCTAGCACTGTGCAATTTACAATGACTTGCCAGAATATGATCTGACTCAAACTTTTCTTTGAACAACTCTTGGTTCTTATGCTCTATTGGTCAGTATAACTTCGGTAGAATCAAGGCATTTAGCCAAGTTGGTTGCCTCCAGTAACTTAACATCATGGGGGACGAAGAAGCTTGCACTGTCCACGACACCACACACCAAATTAGCTTGCATGTTCACGTACCATAGCAAGTTGATGTTAGTGATTGTAATGGGCATGATCCACTCGGGCGAGGGACCCCCTTCTCATCCTTAGACTATCAACCCTGGTAGAGGAGGTTGTCTCTACTCAGGCATTAGGAGAGGATGATAAATAGTTGATGGAGTGGGTCGAACAACAAGTGTTTGATGTGTTGGAAACGAAGGTTAAAAGGCTCAGACACAACGTTTAACTCAACTTCCTAATGTTTCAGTTGGCAAGGAGAGAAGCATTGCGTCTTAGTATTAGGAATCCAAGTGTGAGTCTAAGTCTCATATCGAGTAGAAGTGAGAAAGTTGAGCAACATATAAGAAAGAAGACCCACAAACCCTTTACTTAAGGATTTGAGTTGAAGGTGGTGTAAGTTCCTTATGTGGGTTTAACTCAAGCCTCATTGTTGTGAGATCTCCTAAGTGTTTTCCTCCTCGATTTACCCAACACTTAAGGCAACATGGCAGTGGTTAGGTGAAGTGTCATCTGCCTAACTGATGTCACACTTTGAAACCCTAAACCTTATCATTACTTCAAAAACCACTCATTGATGCTCTTAAGGATTAAATCTTACCCTGAAAGTAATAATAAGCCCATCCACACGAGCTAAAAAAACAATCACAAACAGTTCAAACTATAACAAGTCATCAAATCACAGCTTCAGATACAAAGCTCAGCCTAAACAGGTCGCTTAAAAAGTCTCTAAACTACTAAGTTCAACTTTAAGCTCATTCATCCTCTACAACAAATTTTGGGCTTGAGGGACTTATGTACTACCTAGTAGACTAATAATATGGACAAAATAATATCCAATAGAAAAAATGAGTATAATATCTAATATAATATTACCCGCTTATAATATACGGTAACCTACCTATAAATCTAAATTATGCTGATTAATCACAATCAATTTTTGTTATGAGGCTTAACAACTCATAATACAATAACCACCTATTAAGTCCAAACACCTATAAATACAGTCTCACTCTTTAAGGAGCACTCACTCAGTCTCATACTTATTCACTTAATATTCATCTCTATATTTTTACTGATTTGAGCATCGGAGAATCTTTTATAGGTGGATCTCTACTCAAAGCACGATCAGCAAAATTCGGATAGAAGGCTTTAAAGGTCTTTGAACTTGGTAATAGTTCAACCTTCCTGAAGTCAACGTCATATGTTCCAACTCTGTTCCTAATAAAAACACTAATATTTTTTTAAGCAAATAGTATATTAATTTAAATAAAAATATTTAACTTAATTGATTTAGTTCTACATTTCTATAATTAAATCTTTTATAAACTAGTTCAGTTAATATTGTATTAAATATAACTAGAATAAAAAATATAATTGTCTAAATAAATACTTACAAGAAAAATTAAGAAAAAAATCATATTTTTATAATTTAAGATTAACTTAAAGTTAAAAATATGATTTTTAATAAATTTATATGAAATATCATCTACATATAAAGCAATGCATAAATTTATTAAAAAAATATAAAATAAACTACAAGTCCTATAATTATGCATTGGCGTAAGATATCTCATACCACCAATAATCATACACCCATTTTTTTTTAATTCTTTCATAAATTTCTATTAAATATATTTTATCAAAAACTAATATATGATTTGATTCAAGACTTAAAAGGAGATAAAAAGATAAAAAATCCCTTTTAGTTTCAACAAAAATTTTTGTTCGGACAAAAATTGTCTCACTTTAATAAAAATTTATTCCTTCCGAAGGGAAATTTCTTCATAGAGAAAGGGTTGAGTTACAATTTTATTTTTGTTTGAATGAAAATATGGTCAAAAAACAAAGGTTAAATTATGCTCTATTTTCGTTAGAGCAAAACTCCTTCGTTTAAGTGTCATAAAATCAATTTCATGCAGCAGAATCAAATACTTTTTCAAAATTTTTACTCAAAAAATTATTTTAATAAATACAACTTTCAAACAAATTTAAAATTATCAAAATCATAATTTGTTCAAATATTATCATTGATTTTAATTCAACTTTGATAATTCAAACTTAATATATAATCATTCACATCAAACTCATAACCTAATTTATGAAAAACTATAAGAAATTAACTTTAGTCATATATAAACAATATTAAAAAATCAATGTAAAAAACTTTATACTTTAACATGTATGATCGAATCAATATATGAACTTATCAAAAAGAGTATCACATTTAAATCATTTAAACCAATCCCTTATTAACTAAATACACAAATAACATTCAAATTATTGCATAAAAATCAAGATCTTGTGACCAAGTCACATTCATATCTAGATCATTTATTCTAAGAATATATATAAAACATAAATAACTTTTCTTAATTGTATTATTTGCTCTAAAGAAAAATAACACCAAGCAAAAGAACTGCTCAAATCAAAATGATCAATTTGCTCAACTACCTCCACCAAGATTAATGACAATTTGAAGGGGAAAAGAAAAAAAATAATAAAAATATTCAACATAAACAAGAACTTACTCTGATTATTGAAATGATCTTTAACTTCCCACTAATGCAAGATATGACAATAATTTGAAAGATATGGTGTTTGAAAGAATGGAAATAAAGAGAAACTAGAGGAAGAAACGGAGAAACTTATGGATGGAAGAGAGGGAAAAAAATGAAGGTAAGAGATTATTAAAAAGTGAGTTAAAAAGTTTCATGGGTATTAAGATGAACAGGATGAAGATTTCTTTTATTTAGACTTTATTTCCATCAAATTTGGAGATTTAAATTTTATTCAGAACAATATTATGTGAGTACTTGAGTTATGTAATTTTTTAAAATTTAAGCAATCTAAGAAGTGTTTTTTAGTGTTTAAGTTACTTATTTTTGGACAATTTAAGTCATACTTAGAGAAAAAAAAAATGAAATTTATGAACATTTAAGTCGTTATTATTGATAGCTCAAGGGTCTCTATTTACAAAAGTATATTAGATGAAAAAATGAGTTATTATGAAAGAGCAAATTATGAAACATTAGGTTAGGAAGACCTAATTTGTTTCACTTTAGAAACACAACTTTTGATTTTGATGCTTAGGGATTCTTCCATTGATTCGTCATTTAGGTATTGTTCCCCAATGGTTATGTATAGCTAAATTCTTTATTCATTAGAATTTAAATGTAACAGGATCTACTTTAATGTAACTCCTATTTCTATTATCCAAACAATTAAGGATTGTTAGTGTTTCTCTTATATGGTTGATGTCAGTTTTTGGCGTGATTTTGATTACTCAATTTTCTATATTCAATTATGATCAGTATTTTTAATTGAATTGTGATATGAAAGACTTTTTGTGCCTAAGAACATGATAAAAACGATTGAATGTTGTTAAGAAAAAAATTCTTGAAACAAGTACCTTGCATTAATTTAAGGAATTGATAGGTTTTCTTACCTAAATATTTAAAGTTTTCTGGGATGATGCTAAATCATAGTTAATTAGATGAAAAATGATTACATGCCAGGAAGTCTTATCAAATTAAATTCCAACTATCTTATTAATATATAGATTAAACTCATTTTACTAAGTGCAGCAACTATTGGACAAAATTACAAGATTCAATTTTTTTTCTCTTTTCATTTATTTTGCATACAATTTTTTATTTGGTTAACTTATCATTCAAATTCTCCTAATCTAAGAATCCATATTTTAATTGATGAATTATTACATGTTTATTTGGATATGACTTTTACTTATTAGATGTTGGTAAGAAAACATGAGGTCTAGTCATCATACACACATGTACAAGGTGTCTAGCTAGTTTAATCCTTTATATCAAGGAGTATGGATTGCAAGTTTTGAACTTAATGACAACATGTAAATGTGTTGAAGGAGTCAAATTTCGCGGTTCATGTGGTTTGACAAATTAAGCATTTGTCTCAAAATATGTATCATAGGGGTTGCATATTTATTATCTCTCGGCCCTCATAATCAATACGTATATCTTTGAGAAAACTAAAATGGTGAAGGCAAGTTGCAATGAAGAAAGTAGGTGTTATGTTGTTGTCTCGGATTCTATAGTGGAACAAGAGCTGTAGCCGTCTGCTGAAGTCACAACTTTTTAACACATATTCTTTGGCAAACTTTTTTATTAGTTATAATTTATTAATTTAAAATATCAAATTTAGTAAAACTCACATTTTACTTACTCAACCTTTTGCTGAAATTGTAATTTTTAACCGATAAAAAAAAAAAAGTGCTGAAAAGGTATTTTGTGCACTTCTCTTTTAGCACCTTAAAAATGTCTTAACTGAGAGTATTCGTATTTTAGATTAAAAAAATAAAAAATTTTAATAATAATTTTAATGCATGCAATATAAGGATTCAAAAAATTATTCTAATAAATATCATTCTTTCTCCAGACAACAGAATTTTATAATTGTTTTTACTTTTTTTTTTAAATTTAGTTTTCTTTTTATTTCAAATTGACATCTCAGCCCCCATCCAATTTCTGGTATAGGATAGAGTAAGTTTAGTAGGTCACCATTTTGGTTATGGTAAGTATTGTTCTTGAGCAGTTTAAAGTTTTCATAAAAAGAAAAACTGCATGCACTTTCTTGCATGTAGTCTCAGAGATATCAAGAATGATCCTTGTTCGTTTTGAATCTTTAGGATATGTTCAGATATTTAATCATAAGCTCTTGGTGGAGGTTAGGTTGCCCGTGATTTTAGGTTTTATGGAACTCCTTTAAGGGTCTCTACTCTATACAGGTAAGGGAAACTAGTTTGAATGTTTTTAATAGATATTGTAATTATTTGTTCTTATTAAGTATGAATTGGTAAGAAAGCTAGTTTGAATGTTTTAACAGGTATTGTAATTATTTGTTCTTATTAAGTATGAATTGATAGGGAAAGTTAGTCTTAAAAGTCTACTATAGTACTAGGTTAGAGTACTTAATTGTGAAATGAGATGTGATTTTAATTTGAAATGTTATCTAATAGTGATAATGAAATTTTGTATAATTTGATAAAATTACTGATTTTATGTTGATTGAACTTGTTTAACAGTAGAAGTTTGAATGCTTAGTAAATAACTACTGTCTTGATGTGAGATGTATCTTTGTATGTTTTTATGTTATGGATTGAATGAGTTGTTGTGAATGATATGAAATGGTGATTGATACATAGTATCTTCAGGAAAGGAGATACTCGTGTTGAGATTGTTAGGATGTGCATTGTTTGAGGATTTGTCGAGAACGATGTATTCATACTCTACTAGTATATTGTAATCACATAGATGAAGATTACTAGGTAGTGAGAGTTGATGGAGGTTTGAACTGAGTGACTGCAGTTTGAAATATAACTGGTCAGAAAAGTCTTAGGGGAACTAACCTTGTCATACAAGATTGGTGATTCATTGATTTGGATTGTGTGGATTCATTGATTTGGGGGTTGTGTGGATTCATTGATTTGGGGGTTGTGTGGATTCATAGTGTAGAGGTGTATAACAAGTGCAAACCTCTGAGTCTAACTCAATGCACGAGTCTTCTGGAAATAGAGAGTCAAGTGTCTTTGTATGTGAGTTAGTATATGTATGATATGAGTTGTTGTAGAGATGTGATAATGACAATGTGATGATGTTTGTAGTTTGGTTGAGATCAAAATTTAATTTATGAATATACATTTCTTTAAACTCTCTAGCTTACCCTTATTTTGTGTGTGGTGTTTGTTTTATTTTTAAATGTGTGATGATCAGTGTGTTACATATGAGCAGAGGATCTGACCAGTGGTGTGACTCCTCAATGAGTTGATGAGGAAGTTTTATTTTATTTTATTTTGTGATTGTATAAAGATATTTTTATTAAATCTCAGATAGAGAAGTATCCTTTGAAAAGAATGTAATTATGTCTTAAAAGTATGTAGAAAAAGGTATAAAATTCTTTCATATCAATATAACATTCACGAGAGAAAGTGTATTTCACTCTTATATATTACACAATTATAAAAGCATGTTCCAATTAGAAAAGTATGTTTCATATCTCTTGATAACTAATGACGTTGGTTTAATTCAAATAATGTGTAGCACTTGTATTATAATTATTTAGTGAATAAAAGTGGAGCATTTTAGATTTACGCAAATGTTTATATTTTTCTTCATTTTGCACAAAGTAAATGATTGAACTATATCTTAAACATAAAATTTGTAAGAAAATCTATTATAATTTGAAAAAAAAAATAATTTGATGGATTTAATATAATTTTACATATCATTTTTACATCTAGGTTATGAATGGAAAATACAAAATAATTGAAATAATACTTAAAATTTAAGAGATGAAGTGTTACTTTTTCTTAAAACTTATGTGTCTAAATAAAAATGTATATTTTGAGATGTTTGATGATAGATTTGACTAGTTTCGGGAGAAATTCACCACGAAAATTTCACACTAATAAGTAAGTCAAATTTATATAAAAAATTGATATCACTTTTAATTCAAAAAACATTAAGATAATAAATTTATAATGTGAGACTTAAATTCATATTTAAATTCTTAACAAAATTTATCTATATTAATGAGATATTATGCTATGTGAATCTATGTTTTGATTTAATTTCTAAGTTATAATAATGTAAGTTTTTTTTATTACCTTAATAAGTCTTTGTGCTACTTTTGTATTGTGGAAAGTACTAAGTAGTAGTTTATTAATGTAAAAACTAAATTATATTTTATCATATTATATATATATTCTAAAATATATTATGTTTAATTGTGAAAGATAAAATCAAAAATAGATGCTGGATCCTTTGATAAATACTCATTGTATTTTATTTACGCTAGAGCGTATCTAAATTAAAGTTTATAATCATTAGTTTCTTGTTTAGAACGATTAACCAATGAATATATCCAATTATAAAAGCACCTATTCATCACAATTTGACGTACTTAAACAAACCAGTGCTGATGGTTAGATCCTGATTTTAAAAACATAAATATTTTGGTCAAATTTTATCCTATAATGAATATAAATTTTATTTACTATTTACCCTTTTAAATTATTATAAGTATTTCATAGAATATAAGTAGAATTTTTTTAGTTATTGTCCCGTAGTAGCAATATTTTTGCTTTTAAAAATTTCTTAAGTATTTTCACTAACCTGCCAAAATTAAATTAAGTGTTAAACTGGAAATATTAAACTATATTTAATTGGAGTCAAATCCAAAATCAGGCATATATATGTAGTCAAAGTATGTAGCTGGATCCTTATTTTTTTTCAATCTGTGCCATGATATAGATGTTGATTTTGAAACATAATGCAGATTAAGTTTAAAGCATTGTAATACTGCAAATGAGTTAAAATTTGTAGTACATTCTGTGATATTATTAATTTTTGTAATAACTACTAAAAAACTATTTATTTAGATTTGTGACTAATTATAACAACATCAAATCTTTTACCAGTTAGAATTCAATCTCAAAAGTTTATATGTATAAGGTGTATATATAATAAATTGAATGTTAATTTCATAGAAAAAGTATGAAATGAAAAGCTAGCTTAGAGTTAGAGAGAGAGAGAGAGGTTGAAGAGGAAGATTTTTCTAATGTAAAAGGATGTTTATTTTGAAATTTAGGTGGTTTGGTGGTGGGAAGAGGCAAGCAGAAGGTCATGGTCACAGAAACCTCCTCCATCTGTGTCTCACAATCACTCTATGAATATATATATAGGTCAAGGATGGAGGGCCCTTGTGCTTTTAGGTTTTCTACAACTCATTTACGCAATACATTGTATTTCATGTATAGTACTATGCATGCTTTGAACCCTTTCAACTCACTCTTTCAAATGCCTTCTCATTATTCCTTTCTTCCTTCTTTCCATAACCCAATATCCTAATCTTTGACTTTTTTTTTCTAAACACAACACATTCTTTTTTCTAGGACCAACTCTTTCAACCAAGGCCACTCATCTGTATTTTATTTTGTTTTTTGTTTTTTGTTTTTTGTTTTCTCCAGAAAAGTAAAAATGAACTTGATGCCCCATCATAGCTACAAACTACTGTATTTGTTTGTTTCAGAAAAGTAAATTGAACTCGATGCCCCATCATGGTAAGATGTCATATCAAATTACCACAATGATCAAATGAAAATTAATCAGTCTTCTCAACTCTCAATATTCACATTCTTTATTACCTAGTAACTTGATCATAATCAATAGCTTGTCAAAATCACCTTGTTCCTGATTACATTCAAGCCCAATTATGGGAATGGGAATAAAATTTTATCACTTTTCCAAAGATATTTTTACATTTTCTACAAAGTTGTTTTCACCATCTATTTTCAAATTATTTCTCTTGAATTTGAAAAAAAATAAATAAATAAAATCATCACATTATTTCTTTTACTGGATTGTAATGTGATAAATAATTAATGATTTAAAATAATTCTATTCAAATTTAACGTAACTTTTTATTAAACATATATAAATATGTTAAAAAAATATATCTTACTCATTAAACTTATTTTAATATAACAATTCTTCAATTTAGTGTATTTTTTTTTTAAATTTCCTTTAATATTTTGTTTGTTTCAAAGTAAAAAAAAAGTTAAAGAACAATGAAAAATTTAATAAACATAAAAATAACACAAATATGAAGAAATTCGTATTTAAAAATTATGATAAATAATATTTTTAAGACATAATCAATTAAGTTATAAATATTAATAAAACATTTATAATATAGTAGTTAATTATATTATAAATAATTGTATTAATATTTAAATATATTAAATTATATGATTAGAAAACATATCGATTATATTTTATATAATTGAATATAGTTTATTATTATAAAAATATAATTGACTATATTATTAATTTTTACTAATATTTTTTATATAACAAAATAAATAGTTGAAATAATTTGGGTAAAATAATGATCAAAAAAATAAAATGTTAATATATATACATATATTTCACTTTTCGTTATCATTCTTTAATCTAGATAGTTTTATTTTCTATTTTTTTCACTTCCGTACTGCTCCATTAAATTTTATTTTTCAATACTTTGTACATCGAATAAATAAAAAAAATAAAATATATTTTAAAAAATTCGTTTTTTTCTTATTTTTCAACCACATTTTTTAATAATAATTTATATTGTTTTTAAAATTTTGAAAAGTACAATGCAGAGCCATCTTCACGCCCTGATTGTCGCTAGTTTTCTTAAGAATAAGATACACAATTTTGAATAATAATACACAGTATTCAAAAAATTGTTTAATAAAAAGTAAATATATAACTTTTTTCTAATATGTTTAATATGATATATAATAAAAGTTTTACTACAACTAAACAAGTATTTTTTTATTTGCATAAACATATATACAAAACCATTTAAAAGTTATTTTTGAATCAAACATATTTTAATCATTCTTAAGAGTTATTATACACAAATTCATGATTTATGAGAATTTGATGCCAATTATGAAGAATTTTGGTTGATGAATACTTGACAATAGAAATTATATGAAAAATAAAGATGTTAGTTTTGTAGCAGAACTATTACTAGATAAATTTGGACTGCTCCTGGTTTGTTTAAGAAATATGGTAGAGTAATTATATGTGGAGAGGGATTAGGCATAAATTGACACTAACTCCTCCTAATTAGCAATTATTTATTAATTATTTTTGGATTTCATTCATTATCTCAAGTTTTGGATCAAATTAATAGTATTTATCTAAGTGTAAGTTTAAGTCTTATATTAAATAAAAATGAAACAATTAAATAAAAGAACAAATTTTGAGTTAAAAATAATATTATTCTTTTATATTCAAATTCTTATCTCAATCTTGTTTGTCCTTCTCCTCAAATTTTCACAACCATTAATTCATTGACAAAAAAAAATATGAAAATATTTGAATATTAGTTTTGCAATCATTATCTTAAATCTTACTTTGTCTATTACAAATTTGAAGTGTTAGAGGATTTATAAGCCCCATTTTAAGGTTTGTGATATTTGAATTATGGAATAGGTAGTTGATAAACGGCATAAGGGAGTCCATGAATTGTGCAAAGGCATAAGTGGCAAAATGTAGAGATTGATGAGAGTGGGGAAGGGAGGTGTGTTGCCTTTGTAGTCACAATCCACGTGCTTCCATTCATATCTCCACATGCTCATCCAGCACACCATGTGTTCCTATTCAAACTCCTCCAATGCGTGGATGTCACACCATCCTCATAATTTTTTTTTTTTAATTTTATTGAAAATGATTCATTAAGAATAAAGTTTTTTATTTAAGTATTTAACTCATTTATTTGTGATAATTAAGCTAAAATAATTACAGGTCAGTCAGTTGATCCTCATATTATGGTTATTACTTTAATTTAACCCATTTTTTATGGAAATATGTTTACAAATAATTTTCTATATAGATTGTACCGTTTATTCTTCACTTTAACCCAATTCCGTAGCCCTTTTACATCACTACTTGTTTAGTCCCTAAGTAAAATATGACAGTCTTGTTAAAGAAAAATACTTTTGCTTCATGCATCTCCATAATTACTAACTGTACCCCTAAGAGAGAAAGGTTAAAATGCCTTCCCACGCTGCACCGCACTGCCACTGTCAACAGACATTGCGCCTTCAACTACACCTTTATTTTTTATTATTGCTGTACTCCCTGAGAAGAAGAAAGAAGAGAGAGAGTAATTCCAAAAAGCTTATTCTAAACAGTATTATATGTATTCTAAAAAATTATTTCTAAAAATTTCGTTTTGAAAATTTTAGTCTGAAAAATATTCCATATATTTTAGAAAGTTTATTCCAAAAAAATCATTTTAAAAACTATCTAATATTTTGAAAATTTTTTACTGAAAATTCTGTTCCAAAAAATCCATTCAATAATATCTTTCATATATTTTAGAAATCTTATTTTGAAAGTTTATTTTAGAAATCTTATTACAACATTTTTATTCCATAAATCTTATTTTAAAAATTTTAGAAAACTTGTTAGGAAAAACTTTCACGACAGGTAAACCAGAAATCATCTTTTATCTTTATAAATGGGTGATTTTGAAAATTATAAAGATGTATTTAGAAATTATCGAGGTGGGGGAAGAAAAAGCCTAGAAAGAATCAGTATCAATTTCGAAACCTTTTATGTTCTTTGGTTAAAGTAGGACAGACTTTGCCTTTTCTTTTCTTGATGTCTTTGGACAAGTTTAAATAGGCCGCTAGTATGGATGGCTTTTGGGGTTGGTAATAGATAATAGTTAAGGCAATTGCTTTCTCTACCCCATATTTGCTTCATGCACTTCATCACTTTTTTTTTTAATTCTACAATTCTTTTTTAATTCTACAAACGTTCTTACCAGAAAATTGAAAGGAGAAAATTAAGTTGTGTGGTTTTGTAAAAGTGCATTGGTGCTGGTTGATGGAGGAGGAGTTACCAATGGCGATAGCTAAGAAAGGTGACAACGGAAGAGTGGTGCGACGACAGACAAGCAGTGCGACGGTGGAGGAGCAGTAGAGGAGCAACGGTGAAACACATTGCATCACAGATCTTGAGAGGTAAGTCCTTGTTTTTTATTGGAAATTTTCGTGAATCATTCATGAAGCATTTGAAGATGGATTTGTTTGATTTGGTTGGATGGTCTTTATTTGGTATTGGTTTGATTTCGTGAAGCATTGGAAATTTATCAGAAGTTGGTGTAAGGTGCGACAAGAAGGGGGGATTTTTTTTTTCAATTGGAGTTTTCCATAGTAGGAGAAATGTCTTATGAAAAACTTTTTATGTAAGAGGATTTTCTTGTTATGGAAAATGTTTTCTATAACAAGAAAATCCTCTTACGGAAAATTTTTTACATAAAACACTTCTCATACTGGGGAAAACGTTTTTCATAACAAGAAAATTCTCTTGTGGAAAACGTTTTTCATAAAACACTTCTCCACGTTTTCCATAAGTCTTACAAACAAGTTTTCCTGTAAAAGGACATTCTTTGTTGCAATGTGTTTCTCCGTTACTCCTACACCGCTCCTCTTCCATCGCACCACTCATTCACCGTCACCCTTCGTAATCGTTGCCGTTGGTAGCTCTTCTGCTGTCATCCATCACTAATCTTCTGCACTTTCACAAAATCACTCAATCTAATTTTTCTCTTTCAATATTTTGATCAAGGCATTTCTGGAATTAAGAAAAATTGATGGAATGCAGGAAGCAAATGTGGAGTGTAAGAAGAAATTGCCTAATCATAAAGGACTGTTTCAAATTTAGCCTAATGTGGTTCCAACCAATAGGAGGATTTCATTGTTAAGCCAATTATTAGTGGGGGTGGGTTGTGCCTAACCTAACTCATTTATTTATGAACAAGTATCTACAATTTCATAAACATACTAGTCAATATTTTTCAGTCAATTACTACTCCGTACTATAAATCTTGTAATATATAAGGATACGATTGTATACTGAATTCAGAAGAAGTAATAAAATACCATTTTGGTTGGTGGATGAGGGGTTAGAGATGTTCGAGTACAGAGTATATCTTTTGTTGCTAAATTAATATAAGATTTCTTCCAATATATCTAAAGCCTATGAGTTAAAGTTTTGATATACAATTAATATTGTGTGATGAGAATATTTTAAATGCAAGAGTGAAAAATGATATTTTTTTTTATATTTAGAAAAAACATTGTCAAGTGATATTCAATTCAAATGAACCCAAATCGAATGAATGAATCTAGTTTTTGTTATACAAATTAACTTGGTACAAGTTATATATTTACCATGTCTCATATTTACATACAATAGACTTTCAACTAACTATTAAAGACATCTATAAAATCGAAAAGATTGAAACATTGCTAGATTATATATATATATTCTCTCACCAATGATATTGACATATCTTAAAATATATTTTGGGATGATATTGTGCGTTGAGGGAATTACATGGCATATTTACTAAAATAGCTTTAATATATTTTTAACCAAACTTTTAATGTTAACCTTGTTCGGAAGAATGAACATATGGAAACTAAAGATCTTGAGAAAATTCCAATATTTTATGTAGCAAGTCCTTCATTGAACATTGTCCATGAATAGTAAAATGGTTTACTGTCATATTTTACCTTAACTTTTGTATATAATATTATTTAATTACGTTGAGATCATTATAGTTTTGAAGGATTAATTCGCATGAGATAGCTAATTGATAAGCTATTTGTCAATAAATGGTTACTCCTAGTTAACTAGCATTTTATTTGATAGAAATCAATGTTAACTATCTTTTGGTGAATCTAAAACTAAGAAATAATATGATCATGTTATTAGGTCATTGAAACATATTCTATGAGTGAAATTATATTCTAACATATCATCTTAGAATTTTATTCTTATGATGTAAACATGATTAGAAATCAGTTCACAAATAATATGTGTACCATTCCCGTGTTTCTTGTGTCAAAATGGATATTAATGGAACCTAATTAATCTACAACATAATGAGAACAAGTCAAAGTTATAAAAAATAACTAAGATGACTGAATATGCGAATTATATAAATCTTGAATTATATAAATCTTGAATTATATAAATCTTGTAGACATGATAATACATTACTTTAGCTGACAATCACATAAGTTTTAGTCATATTTGACTTTTAGGATATAAGAGAGTTTTCAAATGCATTTCTCTTTTAATGTACATTAAAAAATGATTATTCTTATATTTAATATGGTTGAGGGTTGAAATGGTTCTTGAAATTTGTCTCATGATCTGGTGCAACATACAAAAGTTCTATCTTTGAATCATTTGGTTATCACTGATCTTCGTGATAATCTAAATTAGAAACTTGTGGATAGTAGTATTCATACTCAGAAAGCAACCAGGAATTTCTACTCTACCCATCCTACTTGTGATTGGGGTAAAATCATTTGGTCTAATTCTATTTCCCTTATTAAGACTTTGGTGTTTTAGAAGCTTCAGCATAGGTGTTTGCCTACTAATTTGAATGCTTAGGAAAATGGGGTTTCTATTTAGTCTATATGCTCTTTTTATGCGGGTATCACGTTGAGGATATTGATCATCTATTTTTTAATTGTTCAATTGTTTCCTTTATATGGACTTGGCTTAGAGATATCTTTCCTAATCTTATGGACTTATCTTGTGATGACTTTATTACTTTCATTAAAGCTCATTTTAGTCCTCTTATTTGTTTGGTTAAACTTTCAGTCATTACCTTTTCCTTATGGATGATCTGGAGGATGACTAGATTTCAATAGGTTACTAGCACGAATATTGTTTTACATGTTATTAAGGATTGTATCCAGATCTCTAGTAACACTTCTAGAAAGCATATGACTAACCAAATTTCTAATATTTCTATTTTGAAGCAGTTTGGCATTAGCATTGGAATTGGAAAGGTTTTTGTCTCATCTGCAATTTTTTTTTTTCACTTATGAAGCTGTTAGAGGTGTTCCTGGTTTGCAGCTTCTTTAGGTATCTTTAGGGGAACTCGTGGTGACTATGTAAGTAGTTTTTCTGCTTTCTTGAGTATATAGCATGATCTTTATGCTGAAATCATGGATGCCATTTTTGCTATTGAATATGCTCAATTGAAGGATTTTAAAAAACCTTGGTTGGAGTGTGACTTTTCTTTGCTTTGTCAAGTTTTTTTGTTCAATTCATATCATAATTTCACAAATCAATCATAAACATATGTTTCATAAGATCTTAGAATCTATGATTCTCACATAATATAGGATAATAAGAGAGACTTACCTTGATCCATGAGAGACCCAATCAAAAGAACTTCAATCTCATTTTTTTTCCATTCTATCTCTTTCAGTCACTCTCCTTCCCCACACACTATCTTGATGGTTAATTGTGGTGAACCCTCACACTGCAAAGACAGAATCCTAATTTCTTTTTGTAACCAACATTCTTCAGGCTGATTACTATAAATATTTATAAAGTAAATAACCTCACATAATTTCTAATAGGTCATTCTATTTTATTAAATCACAATCAAGCCCATAATTATATTTCACATGAGACACATTTGGGTTTATGGTCTAGGTTGTAAGGAATCCCTGTATCATATTAGAAACATGAGTCGTACATCTAGAATCAATCCACCAAGTATTATGGGAAACTTCAATTAAATTTGATTCAAAACATACATGAGCATTATGCTCACCTTTCTTTTCGAACCAAGCTTTACGTTTTGAGCAATTCTTTTGAAAATGCCCAGACTTGCCACAGAAATGACATTTGTCATTTTTCCTATGGATTTTGGTGGAGGACTCTATAATCTTTAATGGTCCTTTACCCTTTCCATGTTTCTTATAAACCTTCTTTCAACCCCTTGATTATTCACATAATGAATGGAATGATTTCCATGATTTTTAAGTCTGGTCTCCTCTTGAACCAACATATTATGCAATTCATGCACATTTTATTTATCTTTCATGGTATTATAATTCATCTGGAAAGGACCATACTCAAACGGTAATGAGTTCAGAATGAACTGCACAAGAAAATTTTCATCCATTGTTATTCCAAGAGACTTAAGTCTTGCTGCAATATTTGTCATCTCAATGACATGTTCATGCATAGTACGAGAACCATCAAATAATGTCCCAGCAAGAGACTTATCAGTGATTTGAGAGTGCTCTTTCACAAGTTCTATAAATTTTGTTGCACTTTCAGTTTTGGGAAGAGCTGACTTAATATTACTTGTTATGTTCATAAGCATAAACATCAAACTAAGTCTGTTTGACCTTTCTCAGGCTTTATAATGGGTTTTCTCTTCAGTGCTACTAGCATCAATAATAGTAGCAGGCTTCTTAACATGAAAAACCATATCAAGATCCAACACAGCTAAGTGAAATTGGACCGTTCCAATTAGAAAAATTTAACCCATTAAATACTAGAACAAACATAGCTTGCCAATGTAAAGAAACAGGAATAGATACTACAATTAACACATGTCTAACATTAATACTTTGACTTATACATTAAACATATATTACATATTCAGACAATAAACAACATTATATGCATACTAATGTTCTTCTTTGGATGATACATTAATACATAAAACATAATGATGCTAATAATATTAACATTATTTGGTAAGACATATGCACTAAGTAGAAAAACTTATTATCTTTGAATATATAAATAGAACAAATAATACATACTCACTATTAAAAGTCATGTCCATCGATTATAAGAACAACTAATCAACCTTTGAGAGATCTGTAAATACCTTATAATAATGAACTTCAATTAACCCATAAATTAATTATTTATAATTTAGCATCCATTTATGGGTAATTGAAATAAAAATTATCACTAATTTAGAATTAAAATAAAATATAAAGATTTGTTCACTTTGATGATAACAAATTTATCATACAATTAATCCTAATTAAAATAAAATCTTCATTAATTTAGAATTAACCAAATCATGTCCCTTTATTGATTGAAGAAATTGCACCTTTACATGTGAAATTGCACCTTGTTTAAAACTAATTGTATCTTAGTAGCTTGTAATATTCACTCCCAATTGTAATATTCAGCAGTAGCATTATGACTTCATTTAGCAGTCGGTTTGATTTGGAAAATTTAATGGTAAGTGTGTTTGATTTGGAAAATTTAATGCCACACAATGGACAAATTAAAAAATATACATATAGAAATTAATTATATTTGAATGATACAATTTCATTTTTCAGAAGTTGTTATCCTTAATATTGACTTTAGTGACAATTTAAAAATTAAGAATTTCGTTTGTGAGAGAATTATTGATAAAGTCGTGTTTACTGAATACAATTAGTTCTTTTAAAGTGAAATCCTCGTACTAATGATAATTTCAGTCTAGAAATTAATAATAAAAGGTTGCACATGAGTTTGATGATTTATGTTTATTATTTTTACACTGAAATTTTCAGTTCAATTATTTTTTTACATTTATTTAATTTACATTATTTTTTAAAAAAAATTATATAAAAATTAGTGATGATATGAATTGAAAATATTTTATTATTTCACATTTTTAACTAGTTGAATAACTAAAAAAAATAAGAAGTAGGTTCTAAGATGAAACTAATCAGTTATGAATATTAAATATATAAAAATCTAAGAATTGAAATAACTAAGAATTCAATATAATATATTTTTTCTTCTATAATTCCAACTATTACATTTACTCCAGGATATTTCTTGACCTGTTTGTAATTAGGAAAATAATAGTTAAATATTTTTGACAAATAAAATCAATATAAGAAAAATTAAGAAAAATTATGTAAAAAAAATTGATGGTGGCATAAATAAAAAAAAATATTTTATTGTTTTACATATTTGGCTATGTGAATAATTAAAAAAAATAAAATCCATAATGTTATCAACATTTAAAATAAAAGATAAATGTAATTTAAAATATTTTTTTATCTATTTATATCCAACTTTATATGGAACAATTTTTTATAAGAAAAAACTATAATAAATCATAATTTCATTTCTTACTGTAATTACTTTTACATGGTAAAAGATTTCAAAAAATCATAATCTATTTATGAAAAAAACATAAAAATTGACTTAAGTATCAAGATGGGGCTATATTCCACCTGCCTCATAATTAATGTTTGTCCTATTATAATAGTAAAGCATGTATCTTATTTTACAAAATTTACATGTATAAGATATTATAAAAATCATTTCATTTTAGAACCTACATTTTACTTTTTTTAATTATTCAGATAGTTAAGTGATAGTTAAATATATGAAATAATAAAATATTTTTAATTTATGTCACCACTAATCTTTTATACAATTTGTTTTCTTTTAAATTAAATATTATTATTTTGTGTAAATTAATAAATGTAAAAAAAATTGAATTGAAATTTTCACAGGTATGAGGATCTTTGTGTTTGGGTATGACGATTTTAGCCTAAAAGTAATAGACATAGTTACAACTATACACTACTTTATATATATATATATATATATATATATATATA